>Ga0222634_1000018_pt1 | contig 179686 bp, 172 predicted proteins | sample AntAcemetageno50_FD_179807 | JGI IMG/M metagenome (GOLD analysis project Ga0222634, IMG submission 179807) | Saline water microbial communities from Ace Lake, Antarctica - #50 | ecosystem: Environmental > Aquatic > Non-marine Saline and Alkaline > Saline | place: Antarctica: Ace Lake... | reverse complement strand
CGACCCAACACATGGTCACCCAAGACGGTTTCCATGATGCGTTCGTGAGCGACATCGCTGGGGTCATCATCCGCCATCGCTAGCTCTTCCAGAATGACTGTTCTCTCGATATCAAACTCGGTTGCGTCCAAAACAGAATCCGCAACCATGTCCGCCAACACATCGATGGCCATACCCAGGTCATGATCTTGCACCTTGGCGTAGTAGCAGGTGTGCTCTTTGGCGGTCATCGCATTGTGCTCGCCGCCGACCTCATCAAAAGCGATGGCGATATCAAGCGCCGTGCGCTTCGAGGTGCCTTTGAAGAGCAGGTGCTCTAAGAAGTGGGTCGAACCGTAGGCGACCTGGTCTTCATCCCTGGAGCCAACAGCAATCCAGAAACCGATGGAGGCAGAGAGAGCACCGGGTACTTCTTCGGTAAGGATGCGAACGCCACTGGGGTGAACCGTTCTCGAAACCAGAGCGTCTCCGCTGGCGGTGAATTCTAATTCGGGTGTGGTGAGGTCAAACTCGATGGCTGGTGACATGGCGCCCTAACCTTAGCGCCTCGACCTTGCCAACAAAGGCAGAAGGCCCAGAGCGTGAGCTCTGGGCCTTCTGGATGCGATCGGAAAGGACTAGGCCTTGACCGAAGCGCCAGCCTTCTTTGCTGCCGAAACAGCGATGATGCCGAAACCAACCTTGTTGAGCACGTCAGCAATGACATACACAATGGCGGCGATGGCAACAGCGTTGCCCACGTCAGCTCCGCTGAGCTTCATGAACTCTTCCGTTGCTGTACCGATGGGGTAAATAGCCCATCCGAGCATCACGAAGCGTCGCATGATACGCACGGCGCTGGCTGCGTAGTCGGGCATGCCATCGAGCTTGATCTGGAACACTGCCCAGACGATGTAGACCCAGGCCGCGCTGGAGATGAGGAAGAAGATCCACGCGGAGGCGGTTCCTTCTGTGGCGACCTCACCGAGGTAACCGGTGGCGATCATGATGATGTCCGCAATAACAATGCGGCGCACGAAGCCCTTGCTAGCAGCACCAGCAATGGCGACAATCAGACCGAACTCCACCAAGAGCAGTGGGGTGGTAAGCAACCAGTCGATGTACCGGAATGGCATGGTTGCGCCAATGGCATCCGAGCTGGCTGCAGTGCGGTCAAAGAAGCCGACAACATCGGTCATGACCCAGTACATGATTGCTGCGATGAAGGTAATGATTCCTGCATACGTAGCGGCAATACGGTGCTCGGGCTTCAGGTCGCCTCGCTCAAGAACGAAGTAGACCGTACCTGCCGCCATAGCGACAAATCCGAGCATAAAGAAAGCCTGCGTAATAACAAGCAGATCCATGATTCTCCCTAACATGTTTCTCAAACCCACCCGGGCAACAAAGTTTCGGCGAGTGGTCGGAGAGATTTCCCCTAACCAGATCTCACCCGAGGGCGTTCTCTGGCTGATGTCAGGCTACTCCGAGATGAGGTTTATTGCCACATCCACACCCCACCATGTCTGAATGCATTCTGAATAGCGATTGAACAGATCACTGTCCCTGGTCGCTTCCGGGTAAACTCAAGCCCGATGGATTGCTAAAAAAATCATTTTGACCACACAGCACGCCGACCCCACAGTGAGAAATCATCCGCAACGCACGAACGGCCCAGCCGCCAAAAAGGCAACCGGACCGTTCGTGTGGAGGTTCTACTCTGCTGCCGCTTCGCCTTCTTCAGCAACGACGGGGCTCAACGAGAGCTTTCCGCGGTCATCAATCTTGGAGATTTCGACCAAGACTTTCTGTCCCACAGAGAGGACATCTTCGACGTCGTCGACTCGCTTGCCACCGGCAAGCTTGCGCACTTCGGAGATGTGCAGCAGTCCATCTTTACCCGGCACCAAGGAGATGAACGCGCCGAAGGCTGCGATCTTGACGACCGTTCCCAGGTACTGCTCCCCCACCTCGGGGTTGACAGGGTTAGCGATCGCGTTGACGCGAGCTCGGGCTGCTTCAGCGCTGTCACCATCAACAGCTCCGATGAACACGGTGCCATCATCATCGATCGAGATTTGAGCACCGGTCTCATCCTGAATCGAGTTGATTGTTTTGCCCTTAGGCCCAATCAACTCACCGATCTTGTCGGCAGGAATCTGAACAGTGATCACGCGAGGCGCGGTTGCTGCCATCTCGTCAGGGGAATCGATCGCTTCGTTCATCACACCGAGGATGTGAAGACGAGCTTCCTTTGCCTGAGTCAAGGCTCCTGCCAACACGCTGGCAGGAATACCATCGAGCTTCGTGTCCAACTGAATGGCCGTCACAAAGTCGCTGGTACCAGCAACCTTGAAGTCCATGTCTCCCAGAGCGTCTTCTGCACCCAGGATGTCGGTCAATGCGGCATAGCGCATTTCACCGTCAACCTGATCGGAGATGAGGCCCATGGCGATACCCGCGACGGGTGCCTTGAGGGGCACACCAGCGTTGAGCAGCGACAAGGTCGAGGCACACACCGAACCCATCGAGGTGGAACCATTAGAGCTCAATGCTTCCGAGACCTGACGGATCGCGTAGGGGAAGTCTTCACGCGAAGGCAACACCGGAACCAACGCCCGCTCCGCCAAGAAACCGTGACCAATTTCACGACGCTTGGGCGTCCCCACACGACCGGTTTCACCGGTGGAGTAGGGCGGGAAATTGTAGTGGTGCATGTAGCGCTTGCTCGTGACGGGGTTCAGCGAATCAATCTGCTGTTCCAACTTCAACATGTTCAAGGTGGTGACACCCATGATTTGGGTCTCGCCGCGCTGGAACAGGGCAGAACCGTGAACGCGAGGAATGATGTCGACCTCGGCGTCAATGACGCGCAAGTCTGACAATCCACGGCCATCGATACGGATACCTTCAGCCAACACGCGGGTGCGCATGACGCGCTTGGTGACCGACTTGTAGGCAGCAGACACCATGGCGTTGGAACCCTCGGGCAAATCGCCTGAGGTGACCTTCGCCGCAATGGCTTCCTTCACGCTGGACTTCAACTCGTCATCTGCGCTCTGACGTTCCTTCTTGTCGGCGATTTGATAGACCGCGGCGAGCTTTGTCGCTGCGAGACCATCAACAGCTGCCAACACCTCGGGGGTGTAGTCAGAGAAGACCGGGTAGTTCTCAATTTCCTTTGCCGACTGATCAGCAAGCTTCTGCTGAGCATCGACAAGCTGCATCAAGAAAGGCCTAGCTGCTTCCAGGCCCTGGGCAACAACTTCCTCGTTGGGCTTGGTTGCGCCGCCCTGGATGAGCTCCCAGCTGACGTCGGTGGCTTCTGCTTCGACCATCATGATGGCAACATCGCGTGAACCATCGGGCATGCTCACCACGCGACCAGCAACGACAATGTCGAAGACGGCTTCAGCCAGCTGGCTGTGCTTGGGGAAGGCAACCCACTGGTCACCAATGAGAGCCAAACGCACCGCAGCAATCGGTCCGCTAAAAGGCAGACCCGAAATCTGGGTGGACGCAGAGGCTGCATTGATAGCGAGAGCGTCATAGAACTCATCGGGTGCCATAGACAACACCGTGATGACAATCTGGACCTCATTGCGCAAACCGTCGACGAAGGACGGGCGCAATGGCCGGTCAATCAGACGGCAGACGAGAATCGCGTCGGTCGACGGGCGACCTTCACGACGGAAGAACGAACCGGGGATTTTTCCCGCAGCATAGGAACGCTCTTCCACGTCAACGGTCAACGGGAAAAAGTCGAAACCTTCTCTGGCGTTTTTTGAAGCACTGGTTGCTGAGAGCAACATGGTGTCTTCATCCAGGTATGCGGCGACCGCACCCTGTGCTTGCTGGGCCAAGCGGCCCGTCTCAAAGCGCACGGTGCGCTTGCCATAAGAGCCGTTATCAAGAACAGCTTCGGCGAATTTAATTTCTGGACCTTCCATTAAGGTCACTTCTCCTTTATTTCAGCAAACATCACCGGCATGATTGCCGGTAATGGTGGCTCGCCCAAGAAGCAGGCATGAAGATATGCCACACACGAGTGAGGGACTGTGCCTGGCCAACAGTAGAAGTGCACTGTCTGTGACAGTAGACCACCACCGGTGACCAGCTCCTTACCCACCTACTCTGTGGAGAGCCGTATTTGTTTATATGCCCGCTGTGCGGACTCTCCCAGGCTACCGCCTCAACCCTTAAAAAGCGATACCCCCACGCCAGGTGGGGGTATCGGCGGTTCGCAACCTAGCGGCGCAAACCAAGCTTTTCGATTAGAGTCCGGTAGCGCGAGATATCGATGCTCTGCAAGTAACCCAACAGACGACGCCGCCGACCGACCATCAGCAACAGGCCACGACGCGAGTGGTGGTCGTGCTTGTGCTCCTTGAGGTGCTCAGTCAACTCGGTGATTCGGTGGGACATCAACGCAATCTGGACCTCAGGAGAACCAGTGTCACCGGGGTGGGTTGCATAGGTCTCGATGATTGTTGCTTTTGCTGCTTGGGACATAACCATGTCAGCTCTCCTTTTGTCTCGCTGCGCGGCGCCACACCGAAATTGGTGGGGCTCTCTTGATCCGCGGCCGTTTCACGGCACAAGTGAAGACTCTAGCACCCCCAGTGGAGGAGCGTCCTCGGAGTCTGTTGCCCCACCAAAGGGCTCAGAACCGTTACCAAGGTGTGACCATCGAAACTCTTGCTAGTGACGTGAGCCTTTGGAACACTGGAGACTAGTTACTCGCCGCTCAGAAGCGCCGGAGGCAATAGCCCCGCCACTGGGCGGCGAGGTTCTTAACCGGCCTGTTATTGGTCTTCGTCGACCGGGGGCAAAAGAATGATTCCCGTGGCCAGCGAAAGCCCACTCAGGCGCTGCGGGGACAAGACAGAGTCCAGCTCTGCTTCATCCATCAAGCCCTGGGCAATAACCAGTTCCCGAACTGTTCCACCGCCGGCAAGCGCTTCGTGCGCAATCGCAGCAGATTTCACATACCCGATGTAGGGAGTGAGAGCTGTCACTACCCCCACGCTTTCCTCAACCATCTGGCGCAGGCGATCTTCATTGGCCGTAATCCCATCGATGCAGTTGAGGCGGAGGGTTTTACACGCATTGGTCAACCAGACCAGGGACTGCATCAGCGATGAGGCGATGATGGGCTCGAAGGCGTTGAGTTGCAATTGCCCCGCCTCGGAGGCGGCCGTCACCGTGGCATCAGAACCAATAACCGCAAACGCTACCTGGTTCACCACCTCCGGGATGACCGGATTCACCTTGCCCGGCATAATCGAGGACCCTGCCTGGCGAGCGGGGAGATTAATCTCACCAAAACCTGCCTGAGGGCCACTGGAAAGCAGTCGAAGATCGTTACAGATTTTTGACAGTTTCACTGCGGCCCGCTTAAGGGTTCCCGACAGGGTCATAAACACACCGGCGTCACTGGTGGCTTCAATGAGGTCGGGGGCCGTTCGAATATCGAGGCCGGTCAGCTCCGCAAGGTGGGCACGCACGGCTTCGGGATACCGGGGATCGGCCGTAATGCCCGTGCCGATTGCTGTCGCCCCCAGGTTCACCTCGCACAGAAACGGGATTGTTTCGTGGATTCGCTCGTGATCTTCCACCAGGGTCGTGGCAAATCCGCCAAACTCTTGCCCCAGCGTCATCGGCACAGCGTCCTGGAGCTGTGTCCGTCCCACTTTCAATACGTCGACAAATTCCCGGCTCTTTGCTGCAAAAGACTCAGCAAGAAGCTTGTGTTCGGCATAGAGACGCCCCACACCAAACACCATCCCCAGCTTGATAGCGCTGGGATACACGTCGTTCGTGCTTTGGGACCGGTTCACATCATCTATCGGGTGCAGGTGCTGGTAATCGCCTTTTTCAAAGCCCATTATTTCCAGGCCACGGTTGGCAATGACTTCGTTGGCGCACATATTTGTGGATGTCCCCGCCCCGCCCTGGACTGCACCCAAGACAAACTGCTCGTGGAGTTTCCCCGCAACAAGCTCTTCGCAGACCTGATCAATAATCTCCGCCTTCTTCGAAGAGAGCACTCCGATGTCTCGGTTTGCTCTCGCCGCTGCCTGCTTCACCCTTGCGAGACCGCGAATCATGTCTGGATAGTTCGAGATGGCACGCCGGGTAATCGGAAAGTTGTCCAGCGCGCGAGCGGTGTGTATGCCCCAATAGGCCTGGGCAGGAACTTCAAGCTCTCCCAAGGAGTCTTTTTCCCGCCGCATCGGAGTATCTTCAGGATGGGCACTCTCGTCCATCCCCGGTCGATATATTGCGTGTCCGTCGTCTTCTACCGAGATTGAAGGACCGGGACCTGTGGTCTTCACCACAACACCACCTCTCTGTGGTGGGCGCTGATGCGCCCTCAACCACAGTGTAGGAGCCCACGCTCACATCGTGGCTCACCCACTGCGCTGTTACGCTATCGACACTTCCCGCTATTGAGAATAGGAACCCGAGATGTCTGAATCCGCCCCCATTGATTTCTATGGCGCCAGCTGGTGCGGAGACTGCGTGCGCGCACAAGCCCTGCTCGAGCACTACGGCGTAGCCTTCGAGTATCACGATATTGAAGCGAGCGATTCTGATAAAGCGAAAGCTATTGAACTTTCCGGTCGGCCCAACATCCCCGTCCTCGCGTTCTCGGATGGAACGGTATTGACCGAACCAAGCAACCCGCTGTTGAACGAAAAACTGACTGCTTTGGGACTGATCTAACTTAGTCAGCCCACCACCATAGGCTCGGACTATGCACTACCTGGATGACGCTTCATGGGTTATCTCCGCGAGTGACCTCACCGCCTTTTCGCACTGCCCCTGGCGGCTTGCGCACACGATAGACGCGAAGCTTGGCAAAGTGGAGCGGGCATCAGACATCGCCGATCCGATGATGGAGCTTGTCGCCGAATTGGGCCTCGCCCACGAAGCCCGCACCCTGGAGCAACTCACGCTTGCCCTGGACCTCGTAGTAGAGATTCCCTACAATCAAGCGCCCTACGACTCGGGTGCGCAGGCGTGGCGGAAAGCCATTCAGTCATCGTGTGATGCGACTGTTGTGGCTCTGCATTCCGAGGCTGACGCGTTGTTTCAAGCCACCTTCTATCAGCCTCAACTCCCCGGGACAGCATTAGCAATCGGGTTTCAAGGATTTGCCGATTTCATTGTCCGCGATGGTGGGTCGTGGGAAGTGTGGGATACCAAGCTTGCTAGGCGGGCCAAAGATCCTGCCCTTATCCAGCTTGCGGCCTACGCTGACCAGCTTCATCACATGGGAATCTCCACCTCCCCCACAGTGAGGCTTATCCTTGGCGATGGCACTGCCAGCATTCACGCCATCGATGACCTGTTACCCGCATTCTTTGCCATCCGCGACGATGTGCTCGCCCTCATCGAAGACCGATGCCTTGACCCTGAGCCCCTGCCCTGGGGCTCAGAGAAGTATTTCGCCTGCGGTAGCGCCGGTTGCGCCGAGTGCCAGGAGGCGATTGCTCGTCACGATGACCTCTTCCAGATCGCTGGCCTCCGGAGAGTCCAACGAGACCGCCTGCGGAGCGCCGGTTTTCTGACAATGACACGCCTCGGCCACGCCACGCAGGACGAGGTCAGAGCAGCGACGCGAGGGATTGGGCGAGAAACCCTGATCGCCCTCCACCGGCAAGCACGACTCCAGGTGCTTACCTCCGAAGCGAATCCCCCAGCCGTGGCCTGGGAGGTGCTTTCTGCTTCCACCGTGAAAAATATTCCCCCCGCAAGCCGGGGAGACTTGTTCTTTGATTTCGAGGGTGACCCCACCTATCAAGAGTGGGACCCGCAAGGGCGGCCTGTCACCGACGCCGGAGGCGATGCGGCAGTGAGATTCGGGGTGGAATACCTTTTTGGAATATGGGGGGACGAAGTTAACCCTGGGGCTGATAACCCGGATTTTCTGGCGCTCTGGGCGGACAACTTCGAAGAAGAAAAGGCAGTGCTCGAGCAGTTCTGCGCTCTGGTGTCCACCCGGCGCGAGGCCCACCCCGATATGCGGGTCTACCACTATGCGGCCTACGAGAGAACCAAGCTTCGTCAGTTGCGAACCCGGCATAACACCGCTCACGACTGCGTGGAGCGGCTACTGGGGGAACTATTGGTGGACCTTTACCCCATCGTGACCAAGGCAGTAGCGGTGGGGCTCCCCCGTTACGGTCTCAAAGCCTTGGAGGCGATCTACCTCCCTACGGGCACTCGGACCGGCATCGCTGGGGGTGGGGAATCGGTTGTTGCTTTTTATCGCTACCAGCAACTGCGTGCCGCAGCAGACGCAACCGGGGCTGCGGAACTCAAAAACAGCATTCTTGGGTATAACGAAATCGACTGCTACTCAACCAAACTTCTGCGGGACTGGCTGCTCGCCCTGGTAGAGAGCTAAACGAAGCGGATACGGGCCCTGAGTTGCTCCCGCAGCTCAAACATGTCATCGCCTACCAAAGATGCCCTCGCCCCAAATTCGGACTCCTGCAGAAGGCCAGCAAGCGCTCCTCGCCTGACCAAGGAAACGGGCAAGCCTCTGGCCCGTCCCACCTCCGTCAGTGGTGCGGCCGCGTCGGAAGGGGGGACCACGTAGGCCAAGGCACTAAAGCGAACACCCAGTGAGCGCTGCAGCTTCTTCACCATGCCCGCGAGCTCTTTGACCGGCTTTTCCCCCTTGGCTAAGCCCTCGCCAACGATTTCACCCCGAGCCACCTCTACCGGTGCCGCCCAGTCTTCGCTCTGAATAGCCCACAACCGACTAGGGCCGAGGACTACATGGTCAATCTTCCAGGCCCCAGTGCTCCGTGAGCCCTCCACCACTACGTCGTGCCACACCTCAAATCCTGGGCCAAGCCCGGCCAGGACGGCGGCAGTTTCTTCCTCGGCAATTGCCGCGTGAAGAATATGTCTCACGGCAGCGGGCGCTCTCCTCACAATGTCCGGATCAAAGACGTTTTCTACGTGCACCCCTCGTCCCAGCCATTCTCGAACCTCCATCCCAAAGCGTTCCCGGAACCAACCGCCAGGATGCCCGTGGCTCCTGGCTCCCACCCGTGAGGTGTCAGAGGAGGGTTTCCTTGTCGAGGCTGTGGCTCTTGGCACTCGAGAAGAACCAGTGGGGCTTTCGGGTGCCAAGGGCAGAGATTCCACCACAACCCATGCTTCTTGGACTGCCGTGAATTGCTCCAAGCTGCCGCCGCTATCGGGGTGGGCATTCCGGAGCGCCTTCCGGTAGGCACGTTTAACCTCTTGCGCAGTGGACGTTGCATCAACGCCCAACAGGGCATATGCCTCGCGTCGTGAAATCACCACAGCCCCTTGAGATGTTGTTGTTCCATGGTAGGAAATTGCGTTTAGTTTCGCCTGAGTGTCTGGAAGTTCAAATCCGCAGTGTGCACGGTGTTCTCAGGGGTAATTTCGATGGTTGCTTCCAGGTACTCGCCTGCCAACACTCTGGGCAGCCACAGCTGCGCGTCGGCCCACATCCGCTCCAGGGGAAGCTTCTCCCGTGGCCACCACGCTGGGGCAAGTTCGAGAGAGTTCTTCGGTTCTCCCTGGAATGTGCGGCACACGAAAGCATGCGAGCGCTGGGAAAGCTCGGGACGCCCGAGGAAGGGGTAGGTGATGGTGGCCAAAGGAACGAGAGATCCCGGCGCCAGTTCTATACCCACTTCCTCCCACACCTCTCGAAGTGCCGTTTCCACCGGTGACTCGTGCGCTTCTCGCTTTCCACCGGGCCCCACAATTTTTCCGCGCCCAAGCCCCGTGAGTTTTTCCCCCAGCAACACTTTTTCGTCGTGGGCTGGGCCGGACACGATATAGACGACGGACACTTCCAGCACCACTCCAGGCTAACTGTCGTTGAGGGCTGATGGCTTCGGTAGCCTAAGGGTGTGCGCGAAACCTTCCTCGAAACCCCTGGCAGCAACCGAGCATCGCGTTTCCGACTACTGACCTCCGCAGTGAGCATGGTCGTCGCAGTTGTGGTGGCCATCGCCTGTGGTGTGAAAATTTGGGACTATGTGGCGGGAGAGGGTGTGCCAGTTGAGCGCCGCTTTACCTACTTCGCCGCACTGGTGGCCATCATTTCTGTCGTTGTCCTATCAATCTCTGCACTCATGGGGACACGAGGAACCAGGGATGGCCCGCGAGTTGCCTCGGCCCGGGCGGCCCTTGCGCTGTATGGGGCGGCCGTGTTGTTGACCCACACGACGCTATTTTCGATTACCCCCATCGTTGTGAGCAGCCCGCCAGAAGCTCAAACCTGGCCTGACACGATCATTGAGTTTGTCCTCCCTGGCTACCTGGTTGCAGAGTGGATCCTGAATCCTCTTCGAGCCCGGATCTCGCGTTCAGCACCTTTTATTGCGCTCCTCTTTCCCGCATCCTGGGTTATTGCCGGCACAATACTGGGGCAAACGACAGGTTGGTGGGTGAACCCGGCGCTTGATTTTTGGGGCGCGGAGAACATTCTGGTTCCGATCGCTTACCTGGCGGCCCTTAGTGTTTCCCTTTTTGTCATCGCCCTTTTGCTTCTGATGGTCAACCGCATTCATTACCGCCTGTTCCCGAAGAACCTCTTCGAGTCGTAGTGTCAGTGGTCGCTGGGATGGTGAGAATATCCCAGATTCCGGCCGGAGGACCTATGACCACCCTGTTTTGTGACCCACCTCCATCGTGTCCAATGTGTGGAGCCGAGGGCGCACTCCCCCTCATTTTTGGAACGCCCTCTCGCGAGATGCTCATCGCGGAACAATTAGGCCAGATTGCTTTGGGTGGGCCAATTGACGACGCCAAGAATTTGGAATGGGCGTGCCCAGGCCGTTCGTGCCGGAGCTATTTCTAAAGCTCCACGCGCGTCTCAAGTGCCACTGTGAGCAGTGCGATGAGAGCGCCAACCTGCATTGTCACCTCAACGCCGGCATCCGTTTCTTCCCCATCCAGCGCACGGGCTGCCAGACCGGACTTTTGGTCGATGAGCTCGGCAATGCGCGCATCCACGGTCTGTGCCGCAACGATGCGCCACGCGGTTACTGGGAGTTCCTGCCCGATGCGGTGAACGCGATCGATGGCTTGGGTTTGCTCGGCACTCGTCCAGGAAAGTTCAGCCAGGACCACGTTAGAGGCGGCCTGGAGGTTCACTCCCACACCCGCGGCAAGGAGGGAACACACGATGACCTGGACAGTGTCATCGTTGGTAAAAGCATCGATGGCGCTCTGGCGTTGCGCAGAGCTCTGGTCGCCTCGAATGGAGGTGGTGGTGATTCCCACCGAAGCAAAATGAGCTTCTGCGGCGTCAAGAACATCGATGTGTTTGGCAAAGAAGACCACTTTGCCCACGTTACGGGCCAATTGAGCGGTGTAATCCGCTGCCATGACCGCTTTGGCCTGGCCAATTTTTCGCACCAGGGTAAAGACGTTGTCGCCGGAATCATCCTGCTTGGTCTCGTCAATTTCCGAGGTGGCCACCAGACGCACCAGGTCATTGTCGATCTCGTCACTTTCGGCACCACGGGCCTTGATGACCCGGTCATACCTCTCGAGCAAACGGGCGATGAGTGTGCGTTCGGCCTCGACAATGGAGCGCCCTGCTTCGCCATCGAGTTCGATGGGAATATCTGCGACTCGTCGGGCAGGAATATCTTTAGCGACATCCTGCTTTTTCCGGCGCACAATACCCATGGAAATTACGGCTTTGCGGGCTTCGAAAAAGAATCCCGTATCGGCAGGCGTGAGACCCGTTGCCTCAAGCTTTGCCATCAGCTCTCGCATGGGCTTTTTTTCATCGATCCAACCCAAGAACTGCCAAATCATTCGGAAATCCTCGATCTGATTAATGAGAGGGGTTCCCGTCAAGGCCACGAGCAGCGGGTGTCGCAACCGTGCCCGAATGGTCTTCGCAACCGCCTGAACTGCCTTCGAGCGCTGCGAATCCTTGTTTTTGATGAAATGCGCTTCGTCGACGACCATTCCGCGGAAATCAAACTTGGAGAGCCATCCCACATGACGGTCAAGAATGTCGTAGTTCACAATGAAGACATCACTAAACGCATTGAGCTCAACACCGTCACCGTGCACAACGGTGGGGCGCCGGCCGGGCAACCACTGGTTCACCTCGCGCAACCAATTTGTTTTCACGACATTGGGAACAACGACCAACAACGGAAAAGCTCCCGCCGTTTCCGCAGCAATCAACGCTTGGGCGGTTTTTCCCAGACCAGGCTCATCGGCGAGCAAGAAACTGCGGTGGCCTTCCCTGGCGCTTTCGACAAATTCTGATTGGTGAACCATCAAGTCCAGACCACCAGGGGTGGCCAGTTCACCTGCAGATGGCAGCGCCATACTGGCAACGCCCCCTCCGGTTCCCTGTTCAAAAGACCGAAACAGAGGCTCAATGAGCTCCCAGTTCAATAACAGACCTTCGGCAGAAGCCTGTGGCTTCTGATACGCGGCGAAGTCTGGCGACATAAAGGGGTTTGCCAGCTGCGCTTGCCGCACCGATGCTGGGACAACCTGTTTAGCCACATCGGCAGCGGGAGCTGCTACCTCGTCCACGATCACCAGGTCAGCTGGTTGAAGAACAGCGCCGGAGGCAACAAGAAAGTCTCGCCTCATCTTCTTTGCCGCGTCCGAGATTTTTGCCTCGGGTGCGAGTAACGCAATGAGAGTGGTGTCCTTAGCCGCTGTTTTTGCCATGATTCCCGCCAGCCCGTCGAGGCGCTTCAGGGCTTCCTGCTTCTGCGCTGCAGAAGCGGCAGTATCATCTTTGGCTCTTTGGCGTTCTTCCCGAACCAGTAGTGCGGCAACCTGGAACTTGGTGCGGTTGTGGCCGGCCACTTTTCCGCGCGAAGCCGAGGACTCGACTTCGCGCACCGCACGCGCCAAGACGGGAATGATTCCCTCATCATCGAGGGGCTTTTTCCGTCCGCGTTTAGCGCTTGCATTGCGCGAGGAATTTCTAGTGGGGCCTTGGGGGGCCATTCTTCTCCTTGGGAACCGGGCGAGTGATGGTGTTAATGAGTCACTCATCTCATAAGTCCAGCGCTTCACCTGGAGCGAAGCTGACACACAGAATCAGACCTGAACGGGAACCGTCTCAGTGATCGGCATGTCCCTAGAGTCTACCCCGGTCTGGGAGTGAGGATGTCCCACCTGTGGAGGAAAGTAATGATGCCTTTTTCGCCATAGCACTGGCCATTCCGGTGAACACGATTCCGTGAAAGGGCATCACCGCTAGCCAATACAACCTGCCGCCCAGCCCGTGGGGGAAAAAAATCGCTCTCTGATGCAAAACACTGCCGCCGGAGGGGCCCGGACTGACCGTGAACTCCAGCCAAGCGAGCCCCGGCAATTTCATTTCTGCGCGCAAGCGCAAGAAACGCCCGCTCTCGATTTCTTCAACTCGCCAAAAATCCAATGCATCCCCCGTAACGAGCGCGTCGGGGTCGCGACGCCCTCGACGCAGTCCCACGCCACCCACAAGTTTGTCGAGCCAGCCCCTCGCCGCCCAGGCGACAGGAAGTGAATACCACCCGTTATCCCCACCAATGCTTTCCACCACCCGCCAGAGCTCTTCCGGGCTCCCCTGTGAAGAAAACTCCTGGGTATCGGTGAACACCGTATGCCCGGCCCATTCAGGGTCAGAGGGCAGCGGGTCCGCGGGGGCACCGATAACCGGCGTGTTCCGCCACGAAGTATCAACGTCTCCGGTCCGCATTCGCGCAAGTGCCAACCGGACTGCTCGTCGATACCCGATAAGCCCCTCGGCGGGCGGGGGGATAACCGCGTCAATGTCATGGTTTTTCATCACCGCATCGTGCAAAAGCGATTCAATAATGGGCACTGCTAGTGCGCGAGGAATCGGCGTCACCAGATTGACCCACTGCGAAGCCAACCAAGGAGTAAGTACCGGCAAGGAGGCAATCGCACGCTGCTTGAGCCCAGCTTCGAGGGCATAGCCATTCATCAGCTGCCCGTACCGGAAAACATCCGGACCTCCAATGTCGAGAGCCCGATTCACTTCTTTCGGGAGCGAAGCGGCGGACACCAGGTAGTGCAGAACATCGCGAATGGCAATGGGCTGGATAAAGTTCCGCACCCATTTCGGCGCTGGCATGTAGGGCAAGACCTCGGTGAGGTGTCGGATCATCTCGAAGCTGGCTGAACCCGAGCCGATAATCACCCCTGCCTGCAAGGCAACGGTGGGCACGCCTGAACCCAGAAGGATTTCCCCCACCTCTTTTCGCGAGCCAAGGTGTCTGGACAATGGTCCATCCGGATGGAGGCCACCAAGATACACAATCCGTGACACACCGGCAGCCAGCGCTTCGGTGGCGATGACGGTGGCAACTTGACGCTCAAGAGCCTCAAAATCCCCGGCAGCGGACATCGAGTGCACGAGGTAGTAGACAACATCCTGACCGGCAACAGCGGCACGAACATTGTCCGGGTGCAATAGGTCACCCTGGACAATTTCGACCTGTTCGCGCCAGGGCACATTGTCTAACCGGTGCGGTTCCCGTGCAATCACGCGCACACTGTGACCGGCTTCCAGAAGCTTCGGGACAAGACGTCCACCTACATACCCCGTTGCGCCGGTGACAAGAACCTTCATGACTGAACCCTAGAGCCGGTGGCTGGGAAACACATCCCCATTCGCTAGCGTGGGTGGATGGCCATGGACGATGTTGTTGACTGGTTCACCTCTTCCCACCGACCACTCCCCTGGCGGGACAAAACCACTACCGCGTGGGGTGTTCTCGTCTCCGAAGTTATGTTGCAACAGACTCCCGTCGCGAGGGTGACACCGGTGTGGGAAGAATGGTTGCACCGTTGGCCCACGCCCGAAGACTGCGCGAAGGCACCCCTCTCAGACGTCATCACTTTGTGGGGGCGCCTCGGGTATCCCAGGAGAGCCAAACGCCTCCACGAAGCAGCCGCTGTGATTGTCAGGGACCACTACGGTGAGCTCCCGAAGGACCTCTCAGCCTTGCTGGCACTCCCAGGAGTCGGCGACTACACCGCGCGCGCCATCCGCTGTTTTGCCTATGGTATCCCCGACCCGGTCGTGGATACCAACGTTCGCAGGGTTATTGCCCGTCTGGTCGAAGGCGACGGGGAAGCTGGTCCTCCCAGAACCCCAGCGGATCTGCAGCGCGGCCAACGGGCACTCGATGAGGTATCCACCACCTCGGACAAAGTCACCTTGGCCAAAGGTCTGATGGAGTTGGGGGCGGTTATCTGCACGGCGCGCGCGCCATCGTGTGAGCGGTGCCCAGTGGCGTCGTCCTGCGTCTGGAAGGCGCTGGGCTATCCGACCTACGCCGGCGCCAAAGCGACGCCCCAGGCCAAATACGAAGGAAGCGATCGGCAAGCTCGAGGCGTGATCCTCCGCGAGCTTCGCGCAAGCGACACCCCGGTTCCGCTGAGTTTCTTGGCGACGCTCATCATTGATAGTGCGCAGTTTTCCCGCGCGTTAGCGTCCCTGAAGACCGACGGGCTCGCTCGCGAATCCGGTGCTGATTTAGAGCTTCCGGACTAAGCCTTGTCCCGGCGAATGATTTCGCGCATGCCCTCAATAGCAACCGGTAGCAGCTTGTCCACGCTGGAGGCATCCCACTCCTCAGGCGTCATCGGCGACTGGTCTGGGTGACCCATGACCATCATCAGCCCACCCGCTCTCACCCGAAGGACAGAAGCGACGATATACAGAGCAGCGGCTTCCATCTCGGAGCAAATTGCACCCCCGCCAATCCACGCCGCCCAGCGATCCTTCAAGGCGTTGGCGATGGGCATGCGCTCCGGGGAGTGCTGGCCGTAAAACGAATCCTTGGATTGCGAGACCCCTACGTGAACATTCTTGTCCATTCCCACCGCGGCATCTTTGAGAGCCTGGGTGATCTCGAGGTCCGCTATCGCGGGAAACTCGACCGGCAAATAGTGCAGACCCGTTCCCTCGTCACGAATCGCCCCGGACACAATGGCAATGTCCCCTGGTTTGATGTGGTGCTGCATGGAACCTGAGGTTCCTACCCGAACAAAAGTATCCGCACCGATTGCGACAAGCTCTTCCAACCCAATCGCTGCCGAGGGTCCGCCGATACCGGTGGACATCACCGCTACTTTTTCCCCGTCAAGATAGCCAGACCAGGTCTCGTATTCACGGTGGCTTGCCACTTTTTGGGGCTCGTCAAAGTAAGAAGCGATCATTTCGCACCGACCGGGGTCCCCCGGGAGGAAGACGTAGCGACCGATATCGCCCTCAGCCAGCTCAATGTGGTACTGACGCGGGTTGTCCCTTTTCATCGACATAAGTGTCTTCCTTTGTGCTCGAGGCCAATCACGTGGCGTTCGTGACTAACTAGGACGATAGGGGGAAGGAAAGAAACGAGCAAGCCAGCGCTCATGTGCGCAGAAGAGGCGGGGTACTATTCCCGGCCATCCTCCTCTGCTGGGCTCTTATACGGGTCAGCATCCCCGGCATACTCAGCAGTCTTTGCTTGACGTTCCGTCTCAGCGTCGCGCTCGCTCGCTTCGCGCAGTAAATCGGTGATAGCCGAAGCATTCTCGGGGATCCCATCCAAAATGAACTCAAGGCTGGGGGTAAGTCGCGCGGTGATGTTCTTCCCCACCTCGGTGCGCAACATTCCCGTAGCAGCCTTCAACGCTCGTTGACTATCAAGGCGCTCTTGGTCATCCCCCAAGACGGTGTAAAAGACACTGGCGTGCTGAAGGTCACCTGTCACCTGAACGTCCGTGATGGTGACAAACCCCAGACGGGGATCTCTCAATCCCCGCTGGAGCCGCTCGGCAAGAATCTGACGGATCAAGTCCGCCATCTTCCGAGCTCTCGGTGAGTTACTACTCACGAATCTTTTCCTTCATTTCGATGGTTTCGATTTCGTCACCAATCTGGATGTCCTTAGTCTTTCCCAGCCCGATACCGCATTCGAAGTCCGTCTTAACCTCGGTGACGTCATCTTTGAAGCGACGGAGCGAGTCGATGGCCAGGCCATCGAGGATCACCACGCCATCGCGAATAACCCGAGCTTTGGCGTTTCGAGTGATCGTTCCCGAACGGACGATGCAACCGGCAATGGTGCCAGCCTTAGAGGACTTGAATACTTCGCGAACCTCAGCAAAACCGGATTGCACTTCTTCGTATTCAGGCTTGAGCATTCCCTTGAGCGAGCTCTCGATTTCGTCCAGAGCGTTGTAGATCACCGAGTAGAACCGAACATCGACACCTTCACGCTGGGCCCGCTCTCGAGCCTTCGCGTCGGGTCGGACGTTGAATCCAACAATGACCGCGTTGTCGATCGTGGCGAGGTTGACATCGCTCTCGGTTATCGCACCCACACCGCGGTGAATGATGCGCAATTGCACCGATTCGCCGACCTCGATCTTGAGCAACGACTCCTCCAGTGCCTCCACAGCACCGGAAACATCACCCTTGATGATGAGGTTGAGGGATTCGATCTTTCCATCCTCCAGCGCCTTGGTGAAGTCCTCAAGGTTGATGCGCTTGCGAGCCCTAGCCAGCAGAGCGTTCCGCTCAGCCGCTTCGCGCTTCTCCGCAATCTGTCGAGCGGTGCGGTCATCATCGGTCACGATAAAAGTGTCACCCGCGCGAGGAACGCTCGAGAGACCCTGCACCGCAACGGGACGAGAGGGGTAAGCCTCTTCCACCGGGTCACCGTTTTCATCCGTCATGGCACGAACACGGCCATACGCGGTTCCCGCCACAATGGCTTCTCCCACCCGAAGGGTGCCCGACTCGATGAGCACGGTTGCCACAGCGCCACGGCCCTTGTCGAGCTTGGCTTCGATCGCCACACCGCGCGCGGTGCGGTTGGGGTTGGCCCGAAGGTCAAGCCCTGCGTCAGCAGTCAGAAGAACGGCATCGAGAAGGTCATTAATGCCCTCACCCTTGAGAGCCGACACCTTCACCATTTGGGTGTCCCCACCGTACTCTTCCGCCACCAAACCAAACTCGGTCAGCTGCTGCAGAATTTTGTCGGGGTTCGCTCCGGGGGTGTCCATCTTGTTGATCGCAACAACAATCGGAACGGCTGCGGCTTGAGCGTGATTGAGGGCCTCGATGGTTTGAGGCATGATGCCATCGTCTGCAGCAACCACCAGGATGGCGATGTCGGTAACCTGCGCGCCGCGGGCACGCATCGCGGTGAACGCTTCGTGGCCGGGGGTATCCACAAAAGTGATGGCCCGTTCGATTCCCTCGTGCTCCGTCCACACCTGGTAGGCGCCGATGTGCTGAGTGATTCCACCAGCTTCCCCTGCTGACACGTTCGCGTTACGAATGGCGTCCAGCAACCTTGTCTTACCGTGGTCAACGTGACCCATTACGGTGACCACGGGTGGACGGATCACCAAGTCCTCTTCGTCTTCAACCTCATCAAGGTCGATGTCAAAGCTTTCTAAGAGTTCCTTGTCTTCATCCTCAAGAGACACAATGAGGACTTTGTAGCCAAGCTCCGAACCCAAAACTTCGAAGGTCGCCTGATCCAAGGATTCAGTGGCGGTCGCCATTTCTCCCAGCTGGAAAAGCACTGTTACGAGGTTCCCGGGAGGAACCGGAAAACCGGTCAGCGTCTCGATCTTGTCGGCAAAATCGTTCATCGAAGCGCCTTGGCGCAACCGGATTACGGTCGAACCGTCGCCGCGAGGGATAGATACACCGCCGAGGCTGGGTGCCTCGCGCATTTCATACTCTTGCCGCTTCGTCCGCTTCGACTTGCGGGACTTACTCTTACCGCCGCCGCGGCCGAAAGCTCCTGCCGTTCCCCCACCGGGGCCGCGACCGCGACCACCTGCGCCAGGACGGGCACCACCAGGTCCGGGACGGGAACCACCAGGTCCACCGCCGGGTCCGGCGAAACCAGGAGCACCACCGGGGCGACCGGGGGCGCCGGTGCGCTGCTGGAAGGGCGCTCTGGGTGCTCCTTCACGCTCGGCGGGGCGTCGGGGCGTTGCACCCTGACCTGGCCTGGGAGCTGTGGGGCGACCCATGCCTTGGGCGGAAGCAAAAGGATTATTTCCCGGACGGGGAATGCCAGGACGAGCCATCCCCTGCGCGGAAGCAAAAGGATTGTTTCCCGGGCGAGGAATTCCGGGGCTTGCTGGCTCCTCCGCGCCAGAATCTGGCTCAGCAGGCTTCTCTGCGGCGGGTGCCGGGGGTGTATCTTCGGCGACCGGAGCCGGAGGTGCCGGCTGCGCGGCAGGCTTGGGAGCAGGCTTCGCCTCTTTTTTCTCCTCGGGAGGGACAGGGACGACGCCCTCTTCCGCAAAAGCTGCTTTGAGCTTGCGGGCAACCGGAGGCTCTACCGTCGACGAAGGCCCCTTAACAAACTCGCCAATTTCTTTCAGCTTCTCAAGAGTGCGCTTGGAATCAATTCCCAGTTCTGCAGCAATCTCGTGTACGCGTGGTTTTCCAGCCACCATTCTCCTGTCTGGGCGAACCCAGTCAGGGCGCGCCGCTACCTACATACGAGGCTCATACTGAGCCGTTCATGAGGTTTCCATTAGCCATTCAGCCTTGTCTTAGCGAGGTCGGTCGACCTACTGAGGTTTTCCAGGACATTGCAGTCAAGAGTGGGGCCCATTTTCAGTGCCCTACCCCATGCTTTGCGTTGAAGAGAAAGAGTGAGACATTCCTGGTTGTGGTGCACATAGGCCCCACGACCCGGATGCTTCACCTTCTCATCAACAACCACCTGGTGAGTCACCGCCACACACCGCAGAAGGTTCTCTACTGAATCTGTGGACTGACACCCCAGGCATCGCCTGATTACTGCCATTGTAGCCCCTTATGCCTTTGGGCCTGCCACCAGGTGACCTGGCGTTAGGAATCCATCACAGAATCGGGCTGAATATCGATCTTTGCCCCGGTGAGTTTCGCAGCCAATCGAGCGTTTTGTCCCTCTTTCCCGATAGCCAGCGAGAGCTGGTAGTCGGGGACAAGGGCACGAACTTGGCGGGCTTCTTCATCCAAAACGAAAGCGCTCGTGACCTTGGAAGGACTCAGCGCGTTTGCGACAAACTTTGCGAGATCGTCGGAGTGGTCGACGATGTCAATTTTTTCTTCGCCCAGTTCTGCTTGAACAGCCCGGACCCGCTGACCCAACTCACCGATGCAAGCACCTTTAGCGTTAATACCTGCCTCCAGAGCCTTCACGGCAATTTTTGTTCGATGTCCCGCTTCGCGGGCAATGGAGGTGATATCGATGAGACCTTTTTGGAGCTCGGGAACTTCGAGGGTGAAAAGCTTACGAATCAAGCCCGGGTGGGTGCGGCTGACAGTAATCGCGGGGCCTTTGGTGCCCTTTTCCACCTTGGTCACATAGGCGCGGATTCTCGCGCCATGCTCGTAAGTTTCTCCAGGAACCTGTTCCTCGGGCGGCAAAATAGCCTCCACATCGCCGAGGTTCACATGAATCATCCGAGGGTTGGGGCCCTGTTGAATCACACCGGAGACGATATCGCCTTCTTTGCCTCGATAGTCACCGAGGATGCGGTCATCTCCGATGTCACGCAGTCGCTGATTGATGACCTGCTTGGCCGCGTGAGCGGCAATTCTGCCGAAATCATGGGGCGTATCTGCCTCTTCGCCAATTTTCTCACCCTCCTCGTTGAGGATGGGGGTGAACAGCGTGACGTGGCCTGTTTTCTTGTCCAGTTCCACGCGTTCTCTGGGCGCGTCAAGGTCGAGACGCTGTCCGCGATTATCGGAGAGGCCCATGTGCTTCTCATAGGCCACAAGAATGGCCTGTTCGATGATGAGCACGAGGTCATCAAAGGGGATTTCGCGCTCTGATTCCATCAGCTTGAGCACGCTCATATCGATGTCCATGAGAGCCCTCCTGTTTGATTGTGCACCCACACCGTGTGTGCTTGTAGCCAGAGTACAAGGGGTGAGGCTTTTCCTCCACCCAAGCGATGAAACCGGCCCTAGGCGAGGGCGCTCAAGACCTCGGCCACAGGCATCGTGGTGCGCTCTCCGGTCCTTCGGTTCCAGTATTCGACTTCGCCCTCTGCCGCACCCCGGCCCACAATGACAATGTGAGGAACACCAAGAATTTCTGCATCGGCAAATTTCACACCCGGGGACAGCTTCGGCCTATCGTCAAAGAGAACTTCTTTGCCTGTCTCCTCGAGGCGTGCACAAAGATTTTCCGCGACCTCGAACACCACTTCATCTTTCCCGGCAGCGACAACGTGAACACCAAACGGGGCGATAGCCTCTGGCCAGATTAAACCTTTTTCGTCGTTGTTGGCTTCGGCAATCACCGCAACTAGGCGGGTGACACCGATGCCGTAGGACCCCATGGTTACCGTGACGAGGGACCCGTTTTCGTCGAGAACCTTCAGACCCAATGCCTCGGCATACTTGCGACCGAGTTGGAATACATGACCAATCTCCATACCCCTAGCGCTCTCGATAGGGCCGGATCCATCGGGCGCCTCGTCGCCATCCATCACCTGGGCAATATCGATGACGCCATCGGCGTGAAAATCCCGACCAAAAACAAGGTCAAACACATGTTTTTCTGGTTCGTTTGCGCCGGTAACCCAGGCGGATCCTTCGACCACGCGGGGGTCAACATAAAACGACAAACCCGTTCGTGATTCCGAACCTAGCGCCTGGCCTGTGGCGGACCACGGCCCGATATAGCCCTTAACAAGACCCCTATTTTTGGCGAAATCTTCCTCCGTTGCCTGCTCAATCGCTGCCGGTGCAAAGGCCACTTCGGCGCGTTTAAGGTCAACATCTCGGTTTCCAGGAATCCCCACAACAACCAGCTCGCGGGATTCATCCGGGTGGGTAAGCGCGAGTACAACGTTCTTCAAAGTGTCTTTGGCCACCCACTCCCCTGACTCTTTGGGATGCCGGGCGTTAGCCAGCGCCACCAGAGTGTCGATGGTGGGGGTGTTGGGTGAATCAAACACGGTGGGGGCGCCCTCGGGCATGCTCAACGCGGGAGGAGCGGTGGTCACAAAAGCTTCGACGTTTGCGGCATACCCACCCTGCGTCTTCACGAAAGTGTCTTCGCCAATCTCGGTGGGATGAAGGAATTCTTCACTTCGAGACCCACCCATCGCTCCGGCATCAGCTTTGACGATGACGTATTCCAAACCCAGGCGTTGGAAAATCCGCTCATAAGCGTCGCGCTGTGCCTGGTAGCTCAGCTCTAATCCTTCATCCGTGTAGTCGAAGGAATACGCATCTTTCATCGAAAACTCGCGCCCTCTGAGCAGTCCCGCCCGCGGCCTCGCTTCATCGCGGTATTTGTCTTGGATTTGATAGATCATCAAAGGAAGGTCTTTATAGCTCGAATAGAGGTCCTTCACCGTCAAGGTGAATACTTCTTCGTGGGTGGGGGCGAGCAGGTATTCCGCACCTTTTCGGTCCTTCAACCGGAAAATTCCATCGCCGTATTCTTCCCACCGGCCTGTTGTCTCATACGGCTCTTTGGGCAAGAGAGCAGGAAAGTGAACGTGCTGGGCCCCCGCCGCCTGCATCTCTTCATGCACAATGCGTTCGATATTTTGTCTGACTCGCAGACCCATCGGCAGCCAGGCAAAGATACCGGGGGCTTGGCGACGAATGTAACCAGCCCTCACTAACCACTTGTGGCTGGCGACTTCCGCCTCCGCCGGATCCTCGCGCAGGGTCCGGACGAAGAGTTTGCTCAGGCGTGTAGGCACCGCTCTAGACTACCCGCGCTAGGCGGTGACGACTTCAGGGGCGCCCGCGGGCGCATTGGGCATCTCAGCAGCAAGACGATTTGCTTCCTCGATCAGCGTGGCAACAATTTCTGACTCCGGCACCGTCTTGATGACTTCACCTTTGACAAAAATCTGTCCCTTGCCGTTTCCGCTTGCCACACCAAGATCAGCCTCACGGGCTTCCCCGGGTCCATTCACCACACACCCCATGACGGCCACGCGAAGCGGAACGGTCATGCCCTCGAGGCCCTTGGTGACATCTTCTGCCAGCGTGTAAACATCCACCTGGGCGCGACCACAGCTCGGGCACGAGACGATTTCGAGCTTGCGCTCGCGCAAGTTGAGGGACTCCAAAATCTTCAGTCCCACCTTCACCTCTTCGGCGGGAGGCGCGGAGAGCGAAACTCTAATGGTGTCGCCGATGCCTTCGCCCAGCAAAATTCCGAAGGCTACCGAAGACTTGATGGTTCCTTGAAACGCAGGACCCGCTTCGGTGACGCCCAAGTGGAGAGGCCAGTCCCCACGCTCTGCCAACTGGCGGTAGGCCTTCACCATAACGATGGGGTCATTGTGCTTGACCGAAATTTTGAAGTCGTGGAAGTCGTGTTCCTCAAACAGGCCCGCCTCCCACACAGCGCTTTCCACCAGTGCTTCGGCGGTGGGTTTGCCATATTTCTGCAAGAGCCTGGGATCGAGTGAACCCGCATTCACTCCAATGCGTAAACTGATGCCTGCATCTTTTGCTGCTGCGGCAATCTCGCCTACGCGGTCATCAAACTTTCTAATATTTCCTGGATTAACTCGCACTGCGCCGCACCCTGCGTCTATCGCCTGGAAGACATACTTGGGCTGGAAATGGATGTCCGCAATGATCGGGATTTGACTCTTTTTGGCGATAATCGACAGCGCATCGGCGTCATCAGAAGTGGGGACAGCGACGCGGACGATATCGCAACCGGTGGCGGTGAGTTCCGCAATTTGTTGGAGAGTGCCGTTGATGTCTGTCGTCTGCGTCGTGGTCATGGACTGCACACTGACCCTTGCGTCCCCGCCGACCTTTACTTTGCCAACATTGATTTGGCGGGTCTGGCGTCGTGGGGCGAGCGTTTCAGGAACTTTAGGCATTCCCAGATTGATTGCTGGCACTCGGTGGCACCCTTTCCCTTTGACGTCCCAAAACTGGAAGACGCGTCTCTATCTTAAGGCCTGGGCTTTTCGATGCCACTCAGGCTTGGCTGCGTCACGAAAAGAGTCGAATGGGGCTCACGATGTCGGCATACATGAGGAGCAGACTCATCCCTCCCAGAATGACGATTACCACAAGCGTGAGCGGAAGTAGTCGTGAGGCATTAATGGGGCCAGGGTCTGGTTTACCCCGCAAGTGGTGGTATTTACGTCGGAGAGCGTCGACGACACCCACCACAATGTGGCCACCATCCAAGGGCAGCAGAGGAACAAGGTTGAAGACAAAGAGCGCGACATTCAAGGACGCAAGAATTCCGATCAGGCTCGCAACGCGATCCCGGATTGCCAAGGAATCGACTGACGCAATTTCACCGGCAATCCGACCTACCCCGACAACACTGATGGGGCCATCGGGGTCGCGCTCCTCCGGGCCAAAGGCGGCTTGGGCGGTATCGACCAACCGTTGTGGCAGCGTCGCAATGACCTGACCCACCCCCAGCACGTTGTCCCACACCGCGGGAAGCACCGCGGCGGGTGATTGCCGCTGGTTTTCAATTGCGGAGCTGATTCCGACGAACCCGACATTTTCCACCAGCGGATTCGAAGCATCATCGAGCAAAATCTCACCCTGATCATTGAAGGCGTAGCGCTCTGTCAGAAGAGGCGTCAAGCTCAGATCAAGGGGTACCTGGTCCCGAAGGACAGTGATCGACAGCGGCGTACCTGGCGAAAGCCGAATGGACTCGGTGAGAGCAAACCACGATTCGACTGGTTCTCCCGAGACCGCGACGATGCGGTCACCGGGAAGAATCCCCGCCACAGCACCCGGTGCGGCCGCGTCGCCAGGTTGGCATTCGGTCCTGGTTTCCGTTGCCGCCAACACACACTCCGAGACAGAACCCACCTTCAGGCTCAACCCCGGAACGCCAAACCCCACGAGAACGAGGGCATATAAGGCGATAGCTACGACCAAATTCATCACCGGGCCACCGAGCATGATGATGATTCGTTGATAGAGGGGCAAACGGTAAAAACTGCGCTCCTCGATATCGAGGGGCAGGTCCCCGTCGGGTACCGGGCCCTCCCCCGTGACGGTGTCCAAAAAACCTGTGGTGGACACGGCGCTAGCGCTCTCTGATGCACCCGGTGAATACATGCCGGCCATGGCCACATAGCCACCCAGCGGAATCGCTTTGATTCCCACCTCCGTCTCGCCTCGCATCCGAGAAAAGAGGGTCGGCCCGAAACCAATCATGAACTGGGAAATGTACACCCCGAACTTCTTGGCAGGAAAATAGTGACCCCATTCGTGAAGAGCGATGGAGACAATGAGTCCTATCGCAATCACAAGAACTCCGAGGGCGAAGGCTACGGCTGTTTCCACGGCGCCACTCTAATCCCCGCTACCGACAGAGCCTTGGTCATTGCCGTGAGGAGAATTGCGCATCGATCTGATCATCAGCGCTTCGACGCGCCCAACTTTCTGCTTCAATGACGCCTTCGAGAGTCATTTCTCCCGGTATGTGGGCCTCGACAACGCGAGCAATGATGTCGGCGATGCCCACAAAGGGCAGCCGTCCTGCGTGAAAGGCTGCTACGGCTTGCTCGTTGGAGGCATTGAACACCGCCGGGTATGTCGCTCCTGCTTCCCCCACCGCTTTCGCCAGGGCCACCGCGGGGAAGGCCACCTCATCGAGGGGCTCAAACGTCCACTGGTGGGATTGATGCCAATCAATCCCCGGCGTCACATTCTCCATGCGCCCAGGCCAGCTCAAACCCCACGCAATGGGCAAGCGCATATCCGGCGGAGAGGCTTGCGCGAGGGTGGATCCATCACAAAACTCGACCATCGAATGCACCACTGACTGAGGGTGCACGGTCACCTCGATCTGATCAAAGGCAATATCAAACAGCAGGTGTGCCTCGATGACTTCCAGCCCTTTGTTGACCAGCGTTGCCGAGTTAGTGGTGACCACAAGACCCATGTCCCAGGTGGGATGCGCGAGCGCTTCTTGGGGGGTTACTGCAGCGAGGGACTCCTTCGAGCGACCCCTAAACGGGCCACCGCTGGCCGTCACAATTAATTTGGCAATCTCTGAGTGGGCCCCCGACATCAAGGCCTGGGCCAGGGCGGAGTGCTCGGAATCAACCGGCACAATCTGGTCCGCTCGCTGCCGCGCACCGGTCACCAAGCTGCCACCGACAATCAGGCTTTCCTTGTTCGCCAACGCCAAAGTGGCACCCGATTCCAGAGTGGCCAGGGTGGGTGCTAGGCCCACCGAACCAGTGATTCCATTGAGGACGACATCGCAGGGAGTATCTCGAACTAATTGGGCGGCCTCGCCCGCTCCCGTGGCAATTCGATCACGGGGAACCCCCAGCATCTCTGCTTGTTCCAGAGCTTGCTTGGTGTTCGATCCAACCCCGAGGCCGACCACTTCAAACTCGCTTCGATGGCGAGAAATCACATCGATCGCCTGAGTGCCAATCGAACCGGTGGAGCCGAGCAGGATAACTTTACGCATGCGCTGGGGCGAGCGCACTCACCGTGCGGTCAATCGTGCACTGGCCCACCACCCTGGTTCCCACATAAATCACGGCGCTTTGCCCCGGGGAAACACCTAACAGGGGAGCATCAAGCAGGATCACCATTTCCCCGTCGGTAACCTTGGCCCTCGCGGGAACGGGGTCCGAGTGAGCGCGCACTTGCACGTGACACTCGAACTCTTCGCACCCAAATTCATTCCCCGCAATCGCTTGGGCATACCCCGAGCGAACGGGGTCAGGCCCTGCGAAAGACATCGCGGCACCGGCAAGTTCCGAAAGGGCTAGTTCTTCTTTCGGCCCGACCACCACTTCGTTGGTGGTGGGTCGAACCTCCAGCACAAAGCGGGGTTTCCCATCCGAGGCCGGATACCCCAGCTGAAGACCTTTTCGCTGGCCGACCGTAAACGCATGGGCGCCCTGGTGGGATCCGACCACTTCGCCGGAGGAGTCGAGCACCTGACCTTCTTCTGCGCCGACGCGATCGGCAAGCCACCCCCTGGTATCGCCATCGGGAATGAAACAAATATCGTGGCTATCTGGTTTTTGGGCTACAAAGAAACCGCGCTGGGCTGCCTCGTTTCGCACTTCTTCTTTCGAGGGTGTCGACCCGAGTGGGAAGTAGCAGTGCTCCAGCTGTTCCGTGGTGAGTACGCCCAACACGTAGGACTGGTCTTTCGCCCACGTAGCTGCACGGTGCAATTCTTTTCCTTCCGGGCCTTCCACCACCGCGGCATAATGCCCGGTGGCGATAGCGTCAAAACCCAACGCCAGCCCGCGCTCCATCACCGCATCAAATTTGATGTGCTGGTTACACCGCATACACGGATTGGGGGTGCGGCCTTCACGGTATTCGTCAATGAAATCTTGAACAACGTCTTCGGCAAACCGCTCAGAGAAGTCCCAAACATAAAAGGGAATCTCCAGCATGTCGGCCACTCTCCTGGCGTCCATCGAATCCTCGATAGTGCAGCAGCCGCGGGAACCTGTGCGCAAAGTCCCGGGCGCTCGAGACAGAGCGAGGTGAACCCCCACCACATCGTGCCCGGCATCCACCGCGCGCGCTGCAGCAACGGCGGAATCAACCCCGCCACTCATCGCCACAAGAACCTTCACGCGCCTAGTCTAAACGCGCAGGCTGAATCTAGGCCTTTGTTCTTTTCGACAAACCCGCTCGCACTCCCCGTTCCACAACATCAGAGAAAACGGAAATCACCCGATCGATCTCCGCTTCGGTTGTGGAATAGCTGAGGGTGAGCCTGATGGCACCCCACGCTTCATCAGTGGGAACACCCATCGCCAGGAGCACATGAGAGGGCTCCGGTATTCCCGCTTGGCAGGCCGAGCCGGTAGAGGCGTGAATACCGTGTTCATCCAAGAGGTAAAGAAGCACATCGCCTTTGCACCCGGGGACAGTGAGATGAAGATTGCCCGGGAGCCGATGATCGAGCGAGCCTCGGGCGACGCACTGGGGTGCGACATTCAATAATCCAGCGCGGAGGCGATCGCGCAAGGCCACCAGGCGATGCTCGCCCTCTTCGCGAACGGCGGCACGAACCTCTAACGCCACCGCAAAAGCAACAGCCCCGGCGGCGTCCATGGTCCCCGAGCGAGAGCGCTGCTGATTGCCCCCATGGTGGAGAGCCTGTATGTCGAGGGCGTACCGCGATAACACCAACGCGCCCACTCCTACGGGGCCTCCCACTTTGTGGGCAGAGAGGCTCATGGATTCGACCCCCATGTCTCGAAAGTTAAGTCGTTGATATCCAAGCGCTGCCACCGCGTCCACGTGGACCGGAACCCCGTGGGCGCTGCTGATGTCAACAATCTCTGGTACCGGCTGGATACTTCCCACCTCATTGTTGGCCAGCAGCGAGCTCACCACGGTAATTTTTCTCTCCCCTAGAACCTGGTCCAACGACTCGAGGTCCATCACGCCGGCGTCATCAACGGCAATCTCGGACCAGGCCGTTGCTTCCTGCTCGTGCAACCAGGTGATGACATCGAGGGTGGCGTGGTGTTCGGCAAGAGTGGAAGCGATAGCGGTGGGGGCCTCGGCGCCGTGCTCGCGCTGGTGAGCCCACACGCTTCCCTTCAGGGCAGTGTTGATGGCTTCTGTCCCACCAGAGGTAAAAACGACCTCGACAGGATGAGCTCCCACCATGGTGGCGATCCGTTCCCTGGCGTCTTCCATCAATGCCCTAGCAGCGCGACCACCTCGGTGAAGAGCACTAGGGTTTCCGGCGATACTCATCGCCTCGAGGTACGCCTCTTTCACCGCCTGGGGCATCGGGCTGGTGGCTTGGTGATCGAGATAAACCGACATGGTGTTAGAACATCAAAGAGGTGAGGGTGTTTCGCGCTTTTCTGACGTCATCATTACCCGAACCAGCGATCGTAAAGTACGAAAGCAAGCGATGGCGCAGAAGCTCCTTGTCTTCGTCACTGGCGCCCGAATAGAGACCGAGAAGGCGCGCGCATGCATCCACGACGTGACCGCCGGACATATCCAGGTCTGCCACAACCAGCGCTTTGCTGACATCATCGGGTGCGCTCGCGGCCTCACTTCGCGCGTGTTCCAGATTAAGGTCTTGTACTCGCCCCAATAGTTCGACATTCGCCAGGCCGATGCCGGCGTCGGAATCAGCCGGGTTTTCTTTCAACGCCTTTTCATACGCTTCCTTCGCCGCGGGGATATCACCCCTGCTCAGTGCGTCAAAAGCTTCCTGGTGAAGGGGTGGCAAAGCGGGCTCATCGCTCACCTGTTCTTCCCCCACTCGCTCTCCCTCGGGAGCGGGCATAACCCCGGTGACCCCGTTCTTTTCCGCTAACTCCAAGACCTGGTCAAGGACAGGGGTAATCTCCGCCTCCGGGGGAATGCCCTGGAATAAAGGAATGGGTTGTCCACCCACCAGGGCTGCCACCGCCGGAAAACCCTGAACTTGCAGGGCCCGCAGGAGCTCTGGTGCGGCCTCCGCTTTGACCGTGCCCAGCACCAACTTGCCCTGATATCGATCAATGAGCGGGGCGAGCTGTGGAGTTGCGCCACCGCCATAAATTTCCAGGATGACAGGGATTTTTTGAGATAGCTCAATGAGCGCACCGACAGTCTGATCATCGGCGTCTCGGACATAGTGACCCTGGGTGGTCGGGGGAGCAGGTGGCGCAGGCGCGTTCTTGCGCACCAGGCCGGATAAGTCGACAGCGCCAGCCATCGATGCCCCTGGATACGAATTACTCATTGCCCACCTCTCTCGCAGCTACCAGGTTATAGGCGTAGCCCAGGACGCGAATGCTTTCCTCAGAACCGACCGGAGGCACGTACCACAGGATTTGGACATCCGAGTCGACATCAAAGCCGACACTGGACTGCGACAACGTGGTGAGTGCTCGGATCGCAATGCTGGAGTTCACGGCAGCGCCGGATTGAAGGGGGGCGACGCGTTCTGTTTGGCGAAGTGTTCCCAACACAATGGCTCCCGCATCAGCGGTCGAGAAAGCCACAATTTCGCGATCAATGGCTTCGGTTTTCCAGGTCACCCCAACGGTTTCGCCAAACGATTCTTGGCGCAGCGCCAACGCTTCGGGACCCATCTGGCTATACAAGGTGTCAGTGGCGAGGGCGAACTCCCCGGCAAAAGGACTGTCCAGACCCTCGTTGACGACACCGACATAGTGCAGCAACAGCTGCGTGGGAGAAATTCTGGTGAGCTTTGAATCTGCGCGCAGTTTGGCCGCGCCCAAAGTCGCGGAGGGCAGATCGGGCAGTTGAACCTGCGGATTCAACACCACCGCATAGGTCAATTTGTAGTTGGACCTGGGAGTCTCCTGACGCACCACCACGGCGAGTGAGGGTGCCTCGAGGTCTTGTTCATCCTGGATGATCCCAAAGACGCTCCGCGGCCAGGTAGCTGTTTGTTGCGGCACAACCACTCGAATAGGGGTCGCGGGGATCGGCAGGAGCGCTCCGGCATCGGGATCAGCACGCGTGACGAGGTAGGACACACGCCTGGCCGACAGTGTTGGCTCGGTCACCCGGGGGTCCAAAGTATTGACCGAAAGCTCCCCATCGGCTGCGACAATTTGCTTCGCCACCCGCGCCATAATGTTCGAGAACTGCGCTTCGGTGACCGCGGGGTTGGGTGCTTGCGCACTAACCTCGCCGGTATCCGCTGGTGTGGGAACGGGATCCAGCGCAGTAGCACAAGCCCCCAAGCCCAACACTAACCCCGCGGCCAGCGGGTAGGCCAGCAATGGTGCGGCACGACGCCCTCGAGTTTTTGGTGCTGGCTTCCTGGGCGGACGCACACGACCTCTTCGCCGACGAGGGGCCAGGACATACCTCACGCGTTTACGCCTTGGGCCTCTGGTTTTGCGCCACTGATTAATCGAAGAAAATATGGCAATCAGACCGGCCACAAGGGAGAGCACGCCAATGATGAACGCCGCGACAATCCAGGGCGCTTCTCGCGCTCCCGGCCAGGACAGAGTGATCGTGTGCGGTGCGGGGAGCACTCCATCGGTCATGACCAATACCGTGATGTCTTCGGTGCCAGCCAGAGAGAAACTCAGAGATTCCTCGCCAGAGAATTCAACAAACCACAGGTCAGAGCCGGTGGGGTCGGGGAGGAAAGTATCTCCCGAACGAGGCAGAGCGGTGAGAGCGTCCGTGATGGGGTCATAGCTGACCTTGGTGTGGCGCCCTGGTGCCAACCACGCCATCACGTCCAGGGTTTTGCCATACGCTGCAAAAACCCGATCGGAGGATCGGCGCGAAACGCCCTCGCCGGATTCGCCCGGCGCATAGCCCTCAACACCGCCGGCGATCGTGACGGTTAGTCGACCGGGATAGGCCATCAGCGTGGGGCCTGAAACGATGGTTGCAGGGGCCTGGGTATCCGAAACAATGGTGCGTTCAATCGTTGTGGGTTCGCTGAACACCGTTCGTTCGGCGATACCGATCGCCAGCGTCACCGTTGACACCGCCAACAGGACAATCGCGACAATGAGGCGCACAGCAGGGCCCTTTCCGCGAGTCAGGTTCGAAACCACTGGGGTTCAACAACTCTTTAGGGTAGCCGATGGAACTAGGCCTGACCGGATATTGCCCAGTACACTATCGAGGACACGACAGGCTCCCCGAGGGAAGATTTTTCACCACTATGGCGCAGAACGACACCGAGTTCCCGACAGAGTTGCGCGGATACAAGCGCTCCGAAGTGGACTCAGCAATTGCTGCCCTTCGGGGGGACCTCATCCAGGCAGCGAAAGAGCGCCAGGGGGCGCTCGGAGAAGTTGCGGAGCTGAAAAACGAGCTGGCTGGCCTCGGTGGCGGAGAAAATGGGCCCACCTACGCGGGCCTAGGTGCACGGCTGGAGGCGATCCTGCGGATCGCAGAAGAGCAATCCACCTCGCTGATCGGCCAGGCAGATATCAACGCAGAGAAACTGCTGGCCCTCGCCAAGATAGATGCAGCTTCCGCGCTGGAAACTGCCGCCCGCGAAGCCGAACGGCTCACCAGCGATGCCACCAACGAGGTTGCGGCCCTTCGTGATGGCGCCCGGTCTGAGGCAGAGAAGCTGATGGCGGACGCCAAAGAAGAAGCACAGCGAGTTCGAGATGAAGCACTCGAAGAAGCTGCCAGCATCCGAGGAGCAATTGCCACGGAAAGCGCAAAGGTTCGGGCCTCGGCTAAGAGGGAATCAGAAGCGTTGCGCGCGGAGGCAGAACGTTCCCTCACAGAAAACACAGTCGTCGCTGAACGAGACATGAACAAGGCTCGCGCGGCACTCGCCGAACTCGAAAAAGACTTTGCTGCTGAGCGCGCAAGCCTCGAGCTCGCCGTGAAAGCTACGCGGCAGGAAGCCGAGTTGGCGAAGACCATTATGGAAAAGAACATTGCCGAAACAACCGCACGGTTGAGCGTGGAGAACGAGAAGCAAGCTGAAGTGCTCGCTCGTCAAGCATCAGAGGCTCGCGCCGATATCGATGCTGAAATTTCGGCCAGACGAGCAGAAGCAGAGAAGGAACTCCTCGAATCCCACCAAAAAGCTGTGGTCGTGAATGACCGATACCTCGGTGAAGCCTCAGCGCAACTCGCAGACACCAAAGCCAGGCTCAGCGCTGTGCGCAAGGAACATAAACTCCTCATGGCGGCTATCGAAGAAACCAACCGCAGTGGAAAAACTGCTGCCATCGCCGAAGCTCGCAAGCTTGTGACACAAGCAAAGAAGGAAGCGTCCGCGATTATTCGGCAAGCCGAAGCCGAAGCGATGGAGCGGGTTGCGGCGGCAGAGAGTCGTCTCGTTGTTCTTTCGGCCGAGCGCGATACCATCGCGCAATACGTCGAGGGTTTGCGGGCAGTGGTAGGAAAGGTGGTCGCGGCCGACCGGCGAAAGCGGGAGCCCGAAGCGGCTAAAGCCCGAAGCTCACGGGCAAAGGGTAAGCAGGAGGATTAAGCCTCAGGGCAATCTCGTCCAGCACCCACTTTGTTTGCTTCTCCCCCACCCACAGGTGTTTGGCGCCCTCGGCAGCAACCACCTCAATGTTCGGTGCTACCGCGAATCGCAGCAGTGCCTGTTCGGGGGTCAAAAACTCATCGAACTCGGGAACCAACGCGACAACGGGCAGGGTGACATCAGCCCAAGCACGCAGTTCTTCTTCGCTCGTTCGGTGCAGTGGCGGTGAAAGCAAGATGACACCCGAAATGTGATCGACCAGGGCTCTCGCATGTTTCAGGATTACCTCGGTACCAAAAGACCACCCGATGAGCCAGGGCCGAGGAAGACTGAGGCCATGGAGGTAACCCAGAGCTGCCTCGAGGTCGAGGCCCTCAGTAATTCCTTCACCAAAGACTCCCTCAGACGTCCCTCGAGGGGAGGACACTCCTCGAAAATTAAAACGTAAGACAGCAATGTCCGCGAGGGCCGGCAGGCGCCAAGCAGCTTTGCGGATGACATGAGAATCCATAAAACCCCCTGCGGTGGGTAGCGGGTGGAGAAACACTGCCGTCGCCATTGCCGGATGGGACTCGGGCACCGATATTTCCCCTACCAGCGCTAAACCATCCCCGGTGGTAAAGCCGATATCACTGCGCAGGGCAGGGAGCACCGTGGTGGAAGTAATCAGACTCATCAGCCAATTTTCCAACAGTGGTTGTGCCAGTGTCGGCGATCAGAGAGCCCCTGGGACTCACCCATGATGCCATCGTTGCGCCACGCGACCAGATGGGCAACCCCCTCGGCGATGGACAGGTTGCACCCGGGGCAGGTATACACCTTCTGAGCAGATCGTTCACTGATGGGCTGAACGGTGTATGACTCGCCGCGCTTGGTTTCCGTGCGCCGAAACCCCGCACGGAGGCGATCGACGTCTAAGGGCTCGCCTTCGTCTCTCCGGCGACCATCACGGCGATTATTGCGCGGCACGAGTTAGTACCAACCCTTTAGTTCCGAATGTCCCCACGCCCCACACGGTGATCCATACCGGGCATCGATGTACCCCAGGCCCCATCGAATTTGGGTTTCAGGATTGGTAGCCCAGTCGGCTCCTGCGCTGGCCATCTTTGAAGCTGGTAGAGCCTGAGGGATTCCATAAGCCCCGGAGCTGGGGTTCTGGGCCGTGGAGTTCCAGCCCGATTCCCGAGACCACAGGGCTACCAGGCACCGAAATTCACCTTCGCCCCAACCACGACTTGTGCTGAGGTCAAAGGCGATAGCCTGCGCGCCCGTGGGGTCACCGCGACCTGCGGCGGGCAGCGAACCCCACCCACCGGTCACGCTGACAGCCTCGCGCGATACTTCCAGCCCCGCCCCGGTCACAAGAATGCTGCGGGCACTCTCGACGGGCTCGTACCAGGCATATGCCGACGAGGTGTGCGGCCCCGCGAGGGGGACCGCGACAAACGCTGCCACCGCGAGGATGGCAACGGCGGACCGAGCCGTGACCGAGGGTTTCCTTCGATCACGCGCACTCAGGCGCATTCGTAGGGTTTGTGACATTACCCGCCAGTCTAAAGCAGGCCTCTGGCGAAGACTGGTTACCTGACGGCCAACATCACCGACAGCGTCTCATCGAGCAATACATCGACTTGCGCTTCGTCATACCCGCCCAGCGTGGTGCGGAAATCCTGCTTCCTCACCGCGGCAACGGAGAGGGGCTCCTCCTGTTGGAAATATCGGGCAATAAGCCCACACAACACATCCACATCGCCCCGGTGGTAGCCCGGCTGCACAACGAAAGAGCGCCGAAACTTTTTCCCCGCAGGTCTCGCGACGCGGTCGAGAATTTCTTGCGCCCGAGCCCTCACCTCGTCGTAGTAGCTTTCTTCGCCGTGGGCTTGCGTCTGTTCCAAACGCTCCTTGTCGGCGAAGGCTTCTTCCAGCCGCCACAGCGCTTCGTCAACAGCTTTGGTGGCGTAGCCAGCGTGGGAAACGAGAGGAAAAACCTTCTGGCGGATATCGCTGGAAACCAGCCCGCTCTCTTCGCCTTCAAACACCCGTTTGGCGCGGTCGAGAAAATCATCAACGACGGCGGGGTCATACCCCGACATCCCCTTTTCTACCAGAGCAAAACGGCTATCCACGTCCCTTATTCTGCCAGCGCAGAACAAGAAACGGGGGAGGACAACCGGTTATCCAAATATCTGCACCAGGACGAAAAGCACGGCCACAGAGGGAAGGATGGAATCCATCCGGTCCAAAAAGCCCCCGTGTCCCGGCAACCAGGACGAAATGTCTTTGATTCCCAGGTCCCGTTTAATCAACGACTCCAGCAGATCGCCCAGTGTTGCCGATCCCAGTAACGCAAATCCGATCACCAAGGCGACCCACAGCGACAGTCCCAAAACCAGGGTCCCCAATAGTCCTGCGGCGAGGAGGGCCGCAAGAGCTGATCCCGCAAAACCCTCCCAGGTTTTCTTGGGGGAAATTTTGGGGGCCAGCGGTGTTTTCCCGAAGCTCAATCCGGTGACGTAGGCGCCCACATCGACGCTCACCACGATGACCACACCAGAGAATATCCACCACAGCCCGCTGGGGCCGGCGTGGACGGCGATAGCAAAGCTCCCCAAAAAGGGAATGTAGGTGAGAACAACAATCGCGACGGCCATGTCAGGAAGAGTTCGTGGTCGGGACCCCTTATCCAGGATTCCCCGGGCAAAGCGAATGACTACGGCCAACAAGATGCTGGCCAACAAAGCCCATAAGTGGCCAGCGGGTCCCCAGAGAAAAACAGCCGGTGGCATGGCAACCGCCATAATCGGCAAGAGCCAGCGGTTCTTGAGCTGGCCTTTTTCCACTAATGCCCCGGAGAGCTCCAGCGTCGCAAAGAAAACAAGTGCCGTAACAAAAACCATGAACAGCTCGTCAAAAAGAAACAAACTCGCCACAAATATGCCACCGAGCAACAAACCAAAAGTAATAGCGAGCCAGAGCGGTCGCCCTGCCCGCTTATCGATGCGGGCGTTAACTTCCCGCACCTGCTCTTCCATGTCGTGGACGGCCGCTTCGAACTGCGCGAGCGGTTGGGTCACGGAATCAACGAGGGGACGCTTGTTTCCTCGAGCGGGAGTTTCTTTGCCAGGCATTAGATCTCGAGCAGCTCGGCTTCTTTCTTTTTCAACACCTCATCGATGTGGTCGACCTGGGCCTTAGTCAACGCCTCCAGCTCTTTTTCTCCGCGCGCAACTTCGTCTTCGCCGACCTCGGATTTCATTGCGCCCACATCGTCCATCGCTTTACGGCGAACCGAGCGAATGGCAACCTTGCCGTCCTCTGCTTTTTGACGCACGATCTTCACGTATTCCTTGCGTCGCTCTTCGGTGAGCTCTGGCATGGTCACGCGAATGACTTCGCCATCGTTAGTGGGTGATGCGCCCAAGTTGGGGAAGGTGGTGATGGCCTTTTCGATTTCTTTCAGTGCTGACTTGTCATACGGGGTCACGACCAGTGTTCGCGCCTCAATGTTCTGCAGGGCCGCCAGCTGCGCTAAAGGGGTGGGCTGGCCGTAATAATCAACCATGATTCTCTGGAACAGCGCCGGATTAGCGCGACCTGTTCGAACGGTTTGGAAGTCATCCTGAACGACGTCCACCGCCTTGGCCATTTTTTCTTTCGCTTGCGCGATTACATCCGCGATCATGGTGTCTCCTTTGGCGAAGTCTATCGAGAGCTAAGAAACGAGAGTTCCGAGCCGTTTTCCTTGGATGGCTTTTGTCACGTTGCCCGCAGGTTCCATACCGAAAACAACCATGGGCATCTTGTTATCCATGCAGAGGCTGAAAGCCGTGGAATCCACCACCTTGAGCCCTTGGACCAGTGCTTCCTGGTAGGTCAATTTTTCATACTTTTTAGCGCTGGGGTCCTTCTTGGGATCGGTCGAATACACCCCGTCGACTCCGTTTTTTGCCACCAATACTTCATCGGCGAGAACTTCAAGCGCTCGCTGCGCCGCCACCGTGTCCGTGGAGAAATAGGGCAGACCCGCCCCCGCTCCAAAAACAACAACCCGACCTTTTTCCATATGGCGGATGGCGCGCTGGGGGATATAAGGCTCTGCAACCTGAGTCATTGAAATGGCGGATTGGACCCGAACTTCAGCGCCGGCCTGTTCGAGGAAATCCTGAAGCGCGAGGGCATTCATGACCGTGCCCAACATTCCCATGTAGTCGGCTCGGCGTCGATCCATGCCGCGTTGGGACAGCTCGGCACCGCGAAAGAAATTTCCGCCACCGACCACAATGGCGACTTCGGCTTTCTTGGCGCCCTCAGCAATTTCGCGAGCAATTTGCGCCACCACATCGGGGTTGATGCCGAGTTGGCCATCCCCAAACGCTTCCCCAGAAAGCTTCAGAAGTACCCGACGTTTTTTCTCCGCCATAGTGGCTCCTTTCGCTTCCCTTTAGCGTAGTGGGCGCAGAAACACGTGAGGGCTAGGGCACACCGTGCCCTAGCCCTCACGTGATCAATTCGAGCTAAGAACCCACCCGGAATCGAGTGAAGCCGGTGATTGTCAGTCCCGCTTGTTCGACAACCTGCTTAATCTGCATCTTGTTGTCGCGGGCGTAATCCTGCTCCAGCAGGGCAACCTGCTTGAAGAACGCGCCGACGCGACCCTCGACGATCTTGGGGAGAGCAGCCTCGGGCTTGCCCTCTCCTCGCGAGATCTCTTCGACGATGCGTCGCTCTGCTTCCACAGCGTCTGCGGGGACGTCATCCCTGGAGAGGAACTGTGGGTCAGCGAAGGAAATGTGTTGTGCCACGCTACGCGCGGTGTCGGCATCGCTTCCCGAGTAGGCCACGACAACGCCAACCTGCGGAGGCAGGTCTTTGTTGGTCTTGTGGAGGTACACAGCGAAGCGCTCACCTTCGAGCTTGGACACTCGGCGCAACTCGACCTTTTCGCCCAAAATGGCAGCCTGATCTTCGATCATGGACGCCACCGTGCCGCCCTGAGCGGCCGCCTGGAGTGCGGTTTCAGCGCTGCCGGATCCCGCAGCAACGACCGCCGCGAGGATCTGGTCGGCAAGAGCGACAAACTTGTCGTTTTTCGCCACAAAATCGGTCTCGCAAGCCAATTCGAGCAGGTAGGCGACGCCGTCGCCTTCGTGGGCGGCCACGAGACCTTCGCTCGTGGAGCGGTCAGCACGCTTAGCGTTACCTTTCGCTCCTTTGAGGCGCAAAATCTCGATGGCTTTTTCCAAGTCCCCGCCGGCTTCTTCCAGCGCGTTCTTGGTGTCGACCATTCCGGTCCCCAGCTGCTCGCGCAGCTTCTTGATGTCTTCGAGTGAGACGCTAGCCATGTGGTGTAGTCCTTACTTCTTCTCTGTCTTAGCGGCAGGAGCCTTCTTCGCAGGCTCCTTCTTAGCCGGTGCTGCCTTGGCAGCAGGAGCCTTCTTTGCCGGCTCCTTCTTCGCGGCTGGTTCTGCCTTTGCAGCAGCGGGCTTCTTGGCTGGAGCTTTCTTCGCTGGCTCTTTCTTAGCCGGCGCCTTGGCATCCTTGTTAGCCGTGGGTGCTTTCTTCGCGGCGGGAGCTTTAGCAGGCTTTTCTTCGGCTGCTTTTTCATCCGTCACTACTGCGGGGGTGGCTTCGCCCGACTGCTCAAGGAGTTCGCGTTCCCATTCAGCCAAAGGCTCAACGGCGGAAACGTTGCCTTCGGCTTCGGGCTTCTGGTGACGCTCAATCAACCCTTCAGCCACAGCGTCAGCCATCAGCTTGGTCAGCAACGCAACCGAGCGAATAGCGTCATCGTTACCAGGAATGGGGTAGTGGAAATCATCGGGGTCAGCGTTGGAGTCCAGAATTCCAACAATCGGAATTCGCAGCTTCTTTGCTTCATCGATCGCAAGGTGCTCGCGCAGCGGGTCAATCACCCAGATGGCGTTGGGAGCTTTGGTGAGAGTGCGGATACCGCCCAGCGATTTCTGCAGCTTGGTAAGTTCACGCTTCTTCATCAGAAGCTCTTTCTTGGTGTATCCCTGGGTGGTGTCCTCGTAGTCGACTTCTTCCAGCTCCTTCATGCGCCCCAGACGCTTGGAGACGGTCTGGAAGTTCGTCAGAAGACCACCGAGCCAGCGCTCGTTGACATAAGGCTGACCCACGCGGGTCGCCTGCTCAGAAATTGCTTCCTGAGCCTGCTTTTTAGTTCCCACAAAAAGAACGGTGCCACCGGCGGCGACGGTTTCCTTCAGAAACGCATACGCCTGATCGATGTAGCCCAGGGACTGCTGCAAATCGATGATGTGAATGCCGCTGCGCTCAGTGAGGATGAACCGCTTTACCTTTGGGTTCCAGCGACGGGTCTGGTGTCCAAAGTGAACACCGCTATCAAGTAGTTCTCTAATCGTGACGGCAGCCATTGCTGCACTCCTTTTGTTTTTCTCGGTTTCCCACACCGGCGGTGTGAGCCTGGTGCCGAGGCCACCACCGCACCCAAAGAAACTCCGCTTTCACGAAGTGAAAGCCTGAGAATCCAGGGACCGACGGGTGTGGACCTTGATTCGACACGCGAAGTCACAGAATCAAAGATTCTGCGCTCCCACAGCATAGCGCTAACCGCGCTGGAGTGGGGAAAAATTAGCTCCGAGGAAGGGTGGCCATTAATTCGGCAAGAGCGCGAAAAGCCTTCCCGCGGTGGGAGACATCGTTCTTGTCGTGCGCGCTCAATTGGGCTGCCGTCACGGACCTACCTTCAGGGATGAAGATGGGGTCATAACCAAACCCCCCACCTCCCGAGGGTTCCAGGGCCAGCGTTCCTGCCCAGCGTCGCTCGATCACATATTCACCCCGGTCCGTGACATAGGCCGCAGCACAGACGAACTCCGCGGCGCGATCATCGTGTCCCGCCATGCGGGAGAGGACTAAGGCGGTGTTGTCAGCATCAAGACCGCTGGGGGAATACCTGGCGGAGTGAATTCCAGGAGCACCCTCAAGAGCCGAGACTTCCAGCCCCGAATCATCGGCCACGGAGGGTAGCCCAGATTCTGCATGCGCAGCGCGAGCTTTGATCAGAGCGTTGTCATAAAATGTGGTGCCATCCTCGTCGGGTGCGTCACCTGCTGCCGGCACTAACTCAACACCTGGCAAGAGCGGGGACAAAATCTGCTGCAGTTCTTCAATTTTGTGGGCGTTACGAGTCCCCACCACTACCCTCATGGGTCTAGTTTCTCTCCAGCGCTTCGCGCTGGATTCGATCTAATTCCCTCGATCCCAGAAGCGCCAGATCGAGAAGTGAATTGAGTTCATCCCGGTCAAAGGGTGCGCCTTCGGCTGTTCCCTGCACCTCGACAAACGATCCGCGACCGGTGACAACAACATTCATGTCGGTTTCGGCGGCGACGTCTTCGACATAGGCGAGGTCCAACAGGGGTGTGCCGTCCACAATCCCGACACTCACGGCTTGAAGCGAGTCAGTAATAGCCTGGGTTTTCTCCGCCACATGGCCGTGGCGTTTTGCCCACTCCACCGCATCCACGAGGGCAACATACGCCCCCGTGATCGCCGCTGTCCTGGTGCCACCATCTGCTTGAAGCACATCGCAATCCAGAACGATGGTATTTTCGCCCAGCGCATCCAAATCGATGACGGCGCGCAAGCTTCGACCAATCAGCCGGGAGATTTCGTGGGTGCGCCCGCCAATCTTTCCCTTGACGGATTCGCGCCCCATCCGTTCGTTGGTGGAGCGAGGCAACATGCCGTACTCGGCTGTGACCCAGCCTTTGCCAGACCCCGACAGCCACCGGGGAACACCGGGAGTAAACGACGCGGTCGCGAGCACTTTGGTATTGCCAAAGTTAATCAACGCGCTGCCTTCGGCCTGCGCGCTCCAGCCGCGCTCAATTCCTACGGGGCGAAGTTGGTCAGGCGTTCTCGAATCGACGCGAATCATGCGGTGTCCTTTGTTTGGGTGTGTTCGATGGCGGAGCGAAAATCGTCAGCCCGGTGCTGATAATCACGGTAAATCCCAAAGCTTGGCGCACCGGGCGATAACACAACATAATCCCCCGGTTCTGCCAGGCCCCTCGCGTAAGTGACGGCTTTGAGCATGCTGGAAGCCGTGTGGAGAGAGACCTGATCGTGGCGGCCCGCCTCGGTGAGCGCCTCGCGGAAGAGTTCCACCAACCGCGGGCCTGATTCTGGTAGCCCCACGATGTGGCGGGGGGTCTGGCGAACAACCTGCTCGATGAGAACCTGATAATTGACTCCGCGGTCAAATCCCCCCACAAGCCACACCATTCCCGGTGATGAGCAGGCCACCAGCGCCGCTGCTGCCGCATGGGGATTGGTGGCTAAAGAGTCATTGACAAAGACAACCCCGGAGGGGTCGCCAATCTTCTCCAGGCGGTGAGCGAGGCCCGGGAATGCACTCAACACCGGCGCGATGGCGTCTGTGTCCAGAGCACCCGTCGCGGCAGCCCCTGCGAGGGCCAGGAGCATGTTGCGGTGGTTGTGAACACCCAAAAGGGCTGATTCACGCGTGCGGAAAAGCCTGTCGGTGCCGTGACACAGCCAAGAGTCTTCGCCCTCGACTTCCAGGTGCCAGGGAGAGCCCTCCCCCACCCATTCCACCGAAACATCGGGATAGCGCTTGGTCAGTTCGGCGCGAAGAATCGCATCGTCGCCATTGGCAATCACAATGCGAGGCTGGTGGGACACAAGGGAAAGCTTTGCCGCAAAGTACGCCTCGGTATCCCCGTGCCAGTCCAGGTGCTCGGGGAAAAGAGCGCTCAGAACAACGACATCCGGGGAGACCTGGAGATAGTGGCATTGATAACTCGAGAGTTCAACGACCTGACGATCCTGCGGCTCGAGTCCTTGAAGGGGTATCCCCATATTCCCGCCGAGGCTCGCCTTTTCGCCCGAGGCTTCGAGGAGCTGGTGAATCAGGGTGGTGACAGTCGATTTGCCTTTGGAACCGGTGATTCCCACCATGCTCTGGTGGTGGTCGGCGACAAAAAGTGCACTGCTGGTGGTGAGCGGAATACCTAGAGCGCTCACCCACCGGTGAAGCCAGTTGGTGGGGGCGACTCCTGGAGACACGACCGCAACCGTTGCCCGCGCCACCGAGGGGGGAATCGGAGATTCCTCTCCCTCAAGAATGACGAGGGGAACCGTGTCGCCCCACCGGGCCCGAAAACGCGCAGCATGGTCGCCCTCTACCCCGTCGATAGCAACCATGTGTGGCGGGGAGTCCCCGGCCTGGAGAACCTCCGTGATGGCCTGCCCCTCGCGCCCCACCCCGACGATTACCACGGTGTTATGGGCGAGGTCGGCCAAACCCCACACCGCCTCAGGCAAGAATGGCGCCTAAGTGTTCGTAGCCACCGGGCATGCCACAGATGCCGTCACGATGACCCAAGACCTGGGCTTCAAGCTCGGGATGCGGTGTCAGGAGCTCCGGGATTTCTGACACCAGAGCGGTGACCACCACTGACTTCTTCCAGTCCTCCTGGTGCGTAATCCAGGTCAACGCCACCATGGATTCCGCTTGCTCCCCCACACATTCAAAAGGTCGGTGCTCGGCCAACCCCAACAGGGATCGATACCCCTCAATCTGACGGGAGTCATCCAAAAGGTTGGCCGCAAACATCCGAATCAGCGCGGAGGCTGGCAGGAAAGGGCTCAGAATCAAGAAAATGAAGCGACATTTATCGCAATTGGCGCACCACCTTGCATCGTCCACGCCACGGCGGAACGCTCGATTACAGCTGGTGATCACGGGGTGGTATTCCCGCAAGCCCGAAAAGTAGCGGGCAATCTTGAGCTCGCTATAGGGGCGAAGCAGGGAGAAGTATGCCCCCGCGGATAAGCCCGCTTGCGGACCCAACATGTCGTGAAGGAGGCCTTCGGCTTCTTCTGATTTAGACCACTGATGGTTTACTTCGACCCCATCCCACACCAGGGTTGCTTCAGAGGCAGAGGCTTCCAGAGACATCACCACGGGACCCAGCCCAATAATGCGCGCTTGCACCAGCGAAATCAGAGAGTTGATTGCGGTGACCGGGACGTGACCATTCAACGCGCCTTCAGAGTTCAGCTCGAGGAGGCGCTCGTCAATCGCCCGGGTTGCCGGAATCACCGGATGGCCCTTAACTCGACCCACCCGAAAAATAACCTGGTTGGGATTCACGGCAAATTGAACCGGGTGCATCCGCGCTGCTGCGAGAAGTTCCACCGTGACAACAGAGTCTTTACCGCCTCCAATGGGGACCAACGGGTCACCATCGGGCGTGACGTGGGACTCGGCCGGGAACTCGGGTGAGACTCCCCCGGTGAGAACGATTTCTGGTTCCAGAAGACCCGGAAGGTCATTGCGGAAGGCAAACTCTGCCAGCCCCTTTGAGAGAACGGTGGTGAGGTAGCTCACACCTGCGGCGGTGATGCCCCCTTGGGAAATCACGTAGCGCTGGGGTGCTGCGGCCTTGTAGTAGCTCAAACCGATCACGGCACCCAAAATGGCGACTAAGCCTTCCACGCGCAGCCAATCGACGTCGCGGTCTGCTCGGACCGGCGTAAAGGTCACTGTCTCGCGAAATACTTCGGTGCGGGAAGGACCCGCGAGCTCAAAATCGAAATCAACTCGAGCACTCGCGCGATCGATGTGGGCAGCCAGATACCGAAATTCGGTGAAGACATCAGGGTCAAACACCATGTCTGGCGTACCCCTTTCGATCGTCATATCCCGGGCGAGCCCTTGCCTCCCGCCCCCTCATTCTAGAGCCCGACCCAGAGATAGGGTTGGAGGGTGTCCACCGCGCTATTTACTGACCATTACGAGCTCACCATGGTGGATGCCGCCCGCGCGTCAAAACGAGCCGATCGCCAGGCTGTGTTTGAAGTTTTTTCCCGGTCTTTACCCGGCCGCAGACCCTACGGCGTGGTCGCCGGCACCGGACGCCTCATCGAGGCCATTGCTCAGTTCCGGTTCCATCAAAACGAGCTGGAATTTCTCTCTCGCCACTGCATTGTGAGCAATGACACCCTCGAGTGGCTCGCCAACTATCGGTTTGGGGGGGACATCACCGGCTACCGAGAAGGAGATATCTATTTCCCAGGCTCGCCCATTCTTCAAGTGGAGGGCACCTTCGCCGAGGCCGTGCTGTTAGAAACCCTAATCCTCAGTGTCCTCAACTACGACTGCGCTGTCGCCAGTGCCGCTTCACGGATGGTGCAGGCAGCGGGAACACGAACGCTGATCGAGATGGGAGCCAGGCGTGCCCATGAAAGCGCCGCTGTGGCGGCGGCCCGAGCGGCATACCTCGCTGGCTTTGCTGCCACTAGCAACCTCCACGCCGGCGAGCGCTACGACATTCCCACCAGGGGAACCGCAGCCCACTCTTTCACCCTGGTTCACGACAGCGAAGAAGAGGCCTTCCGGGCTCAGATTGCAACAATGGGACCCAACACCACCTTGCTCATCGACACCTATGACATGCGCGAAGGAGTCGAACGAGCAATCGCGATTGCGGGGACCTCGTTGGGCGCTGTGCGCATCGATTCCGGGGATCTGCCGGTGGTGGTGTCACAGGTACGGGCACACCTGGACGAACTGGGTGCTCAGCAGACAAAAATCGTGGTGACCAATGATCTCAACGAACACACGATTGCGGGCCTACGGGGCGCCCCAGTGGACGTTTTTGGAGTGGGAACCAGTGTGGTGACTGGCTCTGGCTACCCCGCAGCGGGCCTCGTCTACAAGTTGGTTTCTCGAATGGACGATAACGGGCAGTGGTTAGACGTGGCAAAGAAGAGCTTCCACAAAACAAACCCTGGGGGAAAGAAGCGAGCGTTCCGAACATTCCGGAAGGGCCGAGCCCACGAGGAAATACTGACGGTGGGTCAGGGCAATCCCCCCGAAGGGGCTGGAGAGCTCAGCGAGCATTTCATGCTTGGTGGCATCAGCCAAAGCTCGCTCAGCCCTGCTGAAACCCTCGCCAGGGCCAGAGAACACCACCTGGCAACCATCGCCACACTCCCCGATACGGCGTTCTCGCTCAGCCCCGGGGATCCCGCGCTCACGGTTCGCCTCGTGGGTGGGGAATAACATAGAGCTATGTCAGTCGATGATGCAGGCGGGGGAACAGACGTCCTTGACCGCGAACTCGAAAAGCTTCTCGAAGAGGAGCAGCTCGATGAAGGCGATCACGACCGCTACTCCCACTATGTGAAAAAAGACAAGATTCTTTCCAGCGCAATCAGCGGAAAAGCCGTTATCGCCCTGTGCGGCAAGAAGTGGACCCCCGGGCGTGACCCCGAGAAATTCCCCGTGTGTCCGACGTGCAAAGAAATATACGAAAAACTCCGGGACGAGTAACTACGGAAGCTTCCCCAGCGTTACTTCCACGGTGTAGGAATTTCCGCTGCGAACATAGGTAAGCGTTGAGGGACTACCGCCGGGTAAATTCCGCACCTGGGCAGTCAAATCAATGCGATTGGTAATCGGCAAACCGTTGAAGCGTGTGACAATGTCTCCCGCTCTGACCCCTGCGCTTGACGCCGCGCCTCCGGGAGTCACGCTGTCGATATAGGCGCCGGTCACCGTGGAGCTTGCTACCGACTGCGCATCAGTCACCAAAGCACCCAGAAGCCCGTGGCTTGCCGAACCTGTCTCAATGATTTCGGTGGCAACTCGGTAGGCAAGATTTACGGGAATCGCAAACCCCAAGCCGATGCTTCCGGAGCCTTGCCCTCCCGTCGAGGCAATGGCGACGTTCACACCGATCAGTTTCCCGTTGCGATCAAGCAGAGCCCCACCAGAGTTACCCGGGTTGATGGAAGCGTCGGTTTGCACCACCGGGATGGAAATGCTTTGACCCGCGAGGAGGGAACCTCCGGGGAGGTCAAAATCAAACTGGCCATCTTCTTCCCCGGGCGCTTGAGAAGCGCCCACGGTAATGCTGCGATTGATTGCTGAAACGATTCCCGAGGTAACTGTGCCTGGCAAGCCCAAGGGCGCGCCAATGGCAATGGTCTGGTCACCGACGTTCAAAGATGTGGCATCACCCAGAGGCATAATGGGGAACGGTCCCTCATCACTGATTTTCACGACGGCGATGTCCGCCACAACGTCCCGGCCGACCACAACGGCTTCAAAAAGCCTGCCGTCGGAGAGAGTCACCCGGATGACCGGTTCCTCGGCACCAATAGATACAACATGAGCATTGGTGATCAGGTGCCCGGTTTCGGAAATAATCACTCCGGAGCCGCTTCCCGATCCTGCCTGACCCGCCACTTCGAGTGTCACGACGGAGGGCATTGCGCTGGCAGCAACAGCAGTAATTTCACTGGCTTGCAAAGGCGTGTTGACAGTGATGGTGGCCGGTGGTGTCACACCGGGGGTCACCAGTCCTCTCGAAGACAAATTCCATATCGCAAAGGCGCCGCCGGCCGTGCCACCCAGGAGTCCGCCGACTAACAAGGCGGCGGTGACAAAAGCGCCGAGGTTCCGGGCGCGCCGCTTGTCTTCGTTCATCACGCTGGTCCGGGCAGAGGCAACGCTGTCGGCAACACCGCCATAGACCGGGGACGCAAAGGGGGAACCCCGATAGCGAGAAACGGGTTGCGCAGCGTCAACACTTTCGGGGGCTGCCACCACCTCGGGATTGGGCGCTGGGGCTTCAGTGGGCTCGGGGGCCAGGTCATCGCGAGGCTCATCAGATGTCGCCATGGGGGGATTTTCCTTTCGACATGACACAGATTCGCAAACGAAGCTTGGAGGGAGCTTGCCAGAGGCTTCAGAATACCGGGAGAAACCCTTAGCATTTGCCTTCAACAAGCGCCCTTGCCGAGCAGCCGCGGTCCACCAGAAGGGAGGTCACCGTGAGGACTTGCAGGTTCCGCTCTTCAGCACTCCGCCACACCATGCCCGGAATCTCCACGAAACCACCGTCGTCGAAGCGGTATGCGACGTGGAACCCGACCTCCAGGGACACCCGATACACCCCGGGGCGGGAATAGGTGTGGCTGGTGGCGGTGGGGCTAAATTGCGCAGCACCCCAGGAATTGCCCGCCCCAGAGTGCGTCACGCTGAGGCCGTCGCCATAGTTCCATTGATACCTGGAGGGCGTGAATCGCACCTGGATGGGCCAGCCCAGAAGTTCACCCGTCTCTATGGTTTCTCCCACTGCCGCAAATATATTGGTCGGCAGACGCGGGATGCTCCAACCCCCAGGTTCCACAACAATGGCTGGAAATCCAGGTCGAAAACTTTCAAGGTCACTCGATGAGGAGGGCGGCGTGGGTGGGCTGATGGTCTCTTCGGGTTGATTCTTCGACGGCGATGCCGAGCGGCAATACCCCGATATTTTCACCTGACACTCCGAGCTGCCCAGCACGGGTTCCCTGGGCGGTGGCGGCGACCACCACCGCCCAGAGCTGCTGGTGGAGCCCGGGGCTCCCGGTGTCGAAGTGGAGGCACCCACTAAGACCCCGTCAGCGCTGACATCGGTGGTGATACTCACACACTGCCCACTGGACTGAGCTGCCTGGGAGCATTCATCGGCCACCGCCGCCGCGCTGGGGTGAAGCAGCACGAGGGTGATGGCCAGTAGTGCCCACGCCCGTGTGATGTTTAGCATTCGTAGACGCCCCACCACTGTTCCCAGCTGTCGATCACCAAAGAGCCCACATCCTCGCCGACCAGCCAGGCTTGGACGGCCCGCTCTTCGCCCCAGGTGAGGCCTGGCTGGGCGAGGTAGGCCTCTAGCGAGCGCCAATCCTGGTCGTCGCCTTCAAAATCTTCATAGGCGGGGTGCCACAGCCACACCACATCGGGTGGGTCTGCGTATTCTGCGGGAAGCACAAAAAGCCCCGTGCCATCCACACACGCCAGGATTCCCACCTCGACCTGCTGATCCTGGGTGATGTGGGCACTCTGCACGATCACCGAATCAACGGTGGTGTCCCCGATGGAGCGAAGCCCTTCGCTTTCAAAATAGCCAAAGCCGCTCTGTTCTTGATGAAGCCACTCCTGACTCACAAGCGATCCAATTGCCTGCCACTGTGTCCCGCCCGCTGAGGTGATCTCGTCGGTCGCGCGAAGATAGTTTTCCAGCACCACGGAAGCTTCTTCCAAGGCCACGTCATAAAAATCTGCCGGCAGAGATCTTTCGGGTCCCCTCTCGAGCTTCCCCGCCAGCTCGCCTCGCCCCACCTCTTCGGGTTCCGCCGTGGGGGTCTCACATCCAGCAAGAAGAAGGGGAATCAACACAAGTGCGACGCGGGGACTCAGCATCCACCAAGCCTAGGAAAAAGGCCCCGTGCCCGGCGGGAACTCTCCACAGGCCCCGCGGAGCAGCGCAGCGAGGAATGCTCTACGCTCAAGGAAGAGCGTAACCATTGGCCCCCGCCGCAAGGAACCCCGCCATGACTCCACCGCAACTCGTCGTTGATGACATTCTGAACCACGCAGAGCACGTGTTTCTCGAAAGCGGTGTCACTGCCTCCAGCACGGAAACCATCGCTGGTCTCATGGGAGTTGCCCCGGAAAGTATTTTGGAGCTCTACCCCGACCCCCTCGACCTTCAGGTCGCGATGCTGAATCGTGAATTCACTCGGATGTATCAGGGAATCTTGAGCGACATCGAACGCGACCCCGAGGGTGGATTGTTATCGCGGATGTACACCTATATTTTCACGCAAGTGTATGAGCGTCCTGTCGCACGGACCCTCTACATGATTGACCGGAGTGCGCTGCACGATCTCATGAGCCACCAGCACGCCAGAAACTATGTTCCCAGCCTGATTATTCAGCGCGAACTCTTGGAGAACCTCCAGCAAGCGGGCATGCTGCGGCCCGAGGTTGACCTCGAAGTTGCTTCGTCGGTGATTACCGTAATTTCTGGCGGGTTAGCGCTCACCGCACCCCATGAGAACCTCGGTGAGATTGTGAGCGCACTCATGACCATGGCCGGAAACACCTTTGACGCACCAGTGAGCGACACCAGACCAGGCAAACAGATCTTTTACGCGTGGGCAACATCCCTGGACACCTCGATCAGGCCACCCGGCGCTCTCTAAGCCAGCGGCACTACCCCAAAACGCCGAGCTTGAGCCATGGGGTTGCTCTCCCGAACCGCAGACACCAGCGCAGAATCTAGCCCAATGGAGCCGGTGCCTGGCTCACTCCCCAGCCTCAGGGTGGAATTTCCCTCAGGGTCGATTACTTGCGAAAATCCCACACCGTGGGGGGCAGGCTGACCCACCGCAACAACGAAAACCTGGTTCTCAATCGCTCGTGCCACGAGTAATGACTCCCAATGATGTTCCTTGTTCTCTCCCGGAGCCCACTGCGCAGGAACAATAATGACCTCTGCTCCAGCATCCACGAGGCGCCTGGCCATTTCGGGAAAACGCAGGTCGTAACAGGCCATCATCCCTACCGATAGTCCACTCCAGGAAAACAGCTGCGGTTCAGCGATAACACCCGGGGCGACCCGGGAGGATTCGTTTGCACCAAAGGCGTCATACAGGTGGAGCTTCTCCGCGGTCGCCATCAGCCCGCCAGGCCCCACGGCCACCATGGTGTTGAAAGGGTTCCGAGACCCCTCGCTCTTCACCAGCATCCCCGCAACCAGGGTGGCGCCAACCTCTCGCGCTACCGCAGTCAACGCTGAAACCCAGTCACCTTCGAGCGTCTCCGGGGCACTGGCAGAGCCAGGGGCATCCGGGGCAAAAGAAAAAGAGTACTCGGGGAACACAATCAGACTCGAGCCGACATTCGCTCCCTGCGCGGCGGCCTCGCGAATCGCTTCAAGGTTCTCGATAGGGTCCACGCCTGGCTGCCACTGAACGAGGGTTACCTGGGAGGGTGTACTCATACCTGCAAGCTTAGGCATAAAGCCAAAACCCCCTCCGAAGAGAGGGTTTTGACAGTGGTTGCGGGGGCAGGATTTGAACCTACGACCTCTGGGTTATGAGCCCAGCGAGCTACCGAACTGCTCCACCCCGCGGCGTTTTTCTAGCCTAACACGGTGGAGCCATTCGGTGCTTACTGGTTGCTGAGGACCAATGCTCGATCCAGCGCTGCGGTCAGGCGGCGATCTGCCTCGGCTGCAGCAACGAGGTCGTTGTCGCGGTAGGCAGCCTCACGCTCAAGGAGGGCAGCGCGCGCATCGGCGAGTGCTGCTTGCAGCTCGGTGGAGATGATGATCCCCGTTTCGGGCTGCGTCTCATCAGGGGCTGGAGCCGCTTCAGGCTCAGCGGGTTCCGCAGGAGCTTCCGTTTCTTCCGCTGGAGTCCCCACGGGCTCCAGTGAGTCACCAGCGTTAGCGCCAGAGTCTCCGCCAAAGAGAGCGTCGAGCGCCTCGTTGAGGGTGTCTTCGAAGGCAATCTTCTCGCCGAAGGACACAAGAATCTTCCTCAGCAGAGGATAGGAGGTGTCACCGGTCGAGCGCACGTAGACCGGCTGCACGTAGAGCAGCCCGCCACCGACAGGCAAGGTCAGCAAGTTACCGGAGATAACTTCTGTTTGTCCTTGCCGCAGCAGGTTAAGCTGCTGACCGACTTCCGCGTCCGAGTCAAACTGTGCTTGAACCTGACCAGGTCCTGGCACTGTGGTCTGCTTGGGCAGGCGCAACAGAGTTAGTTGGCCATAGTCATCGCCATAATCCGCATTGGCCGCGAGGTAGCCATACAGAACGTTCCTGGAGGCCTCACCGGTCGCGCGAGGAATGAAGGTCGAATACAGCGAGAACGCTGGTTCGTCACTGCCCGGCACTTGCAAGGTGAGGTAGTAAGGGGGCTGCAAGCGCGGAGCTGCCGGGTTTGATACTGGATCATTGGGGGTGACCCACTCGTCTTCACTGGAATAGAAGGTTCCCGCATCGGTCACATGGTAGGCACCGAGAATGTTTCGCTGCACCTTAAACAAGTCCGAGGGGTAACGAACATGGTCGAGCAAAGCCTCTGACATGTCGGACTGCGGAGCAATGGTCGTCGGGAAAATCTTGGACCAGGCGCTCAACAGGGGATCTTCGGTATCCCAGGCATACAGGACGACTTCACCGGAGTAGGCATCCACCGTGGCTTTGACGGAGTTGCGCATGTAGTTAACCGTGTCAAAAGCCAACTGAGGTGAGGGACGATACGTGTCGGCAATCGCTTCAGAGACGTTGACCGGGGTCGAGTAGGGGTAATCGCTGGTTGTCGTGTAACCATCCACAATCCACACCACGCGGCCATCAACGATTGCCGGGTAGGGGTCGTTGTCCAGAGTCAGGTAGGGCGCGACCTTCTGGACACGATCCGCGGGGTGGCGGTCGTAGAGGATTTGCGAATCAGAGCTGATGGCATCGGAGAGGATGATTTGTTCTGACTGGAACTTCAGCGCGTAGAGCAACTGGGAGAACAGGGAGTCCAGCTTGGGGCCACCATCACCGCTGAAGGTGTAGGTCGCATTGTTTTCGTTTCCTTCGCCACCGGAGGGGAAGTCCAACTCCAAAGGAGTTGAGCCCTCGGGACCACCCACGATGGAATACGGGGGCGAATTTTCCCCAAAGTAGATGCGGGGTTCATAGTCCCCGAGCACGGCTGACACAGGAATACCCGATTCGATGAAGCGCGGCTGCCCGTCTTCCGTTCTCTGATTACCAAAAGCGGCCACCACGCCATACCCGTGGGTATAAACAACGGTGTTGTTGTACCAGGTCTGAGAGTTCAAACCATCGAGGTTGATTTCTCGTGCCGCCAAGACGGTGTCCGTGCTTTCGCCATCAACCATGTAGCGACCAACATCCAAATACTGCGGGAACTGGTAGTACTGACGGAACTGCTCCAGCTGGGCAAAAGCATCGGTAACCAAAGCAGGGTCAATGATGCGAATGTTGGCCGTTGTTTCTGCGTCGGCGCGAAGCGCACCCGCGGAAGTGTCGGTCGAAGCCTCGTAGGCGATCTCCACAACATCCGAGATGCCATAGGCGTCTCTCGTGGCTTCAATGTTTCGCTGGATGTAATCCGCTTCGAGTGTCCTCGCGCTGGGGTCGACCTGGAAACGCTGGATGATCGCGGGATATCCCAAGCCCAACACGAGACCAGAAATGATGTAAAGGGCGGTTCCAATCACGGCCAAGCGCCAGCGGCCGATGATCGCCGTGATGAGGAAGAGAAGCGCCACCACAATCGCAATACCCGCCATGATCGCCCGGGCGGGGATCGTGGCCGACGCCTCGGTGAAACCAGCGCCAAAGGGTAAGAATCCACCACTGGGAGACACCAGGGTGACGTACTGCTGCAACCAGAGGTTGACGGCCTGCACGACGAAGTAGATCACGCCGATGATGCCCAGCTGGATGCGCATGGTGCGAGAGATCCGAAGCTCGCGGCCATTGAGAGAGATCGCTCCATAGAGAAAGCCGGTAAGAACAGTTCCGACGGCAGAGAGGAGCACAATGGTGGAGGCAAAACCAATGACGGAGTTAAACACGGGCAACTCGAAGACATAGAACCCGACATCCAGACCAAATTCGGGATCAACGCGGCCAAAGGGCTCGCGGTTCATCCACAACAAGAATTGCGGCCAGGTGCCGGCGGTGCCGAGGCCCGCAAACAGACCCAGCAGTGCTGGGATGCCCAGCATTGCTACCTTACGAATGGGGTCAATGATCTGGCGGTATCGGTCGAGCTCGTTACTGAGCTTGGCATACACCGGGCGGAAGCGGTAGGCGAGGTTGATGGCTAACCAGACGGGAATAAACATCGCAACAAAGCCGATGACGAACATGGCAACGGTGCCACTCCAGTTGGTCAAGAGAACTTCAAGATAGCCGAGCTGGTCAAACCACAAGACCTCGGTGTAGAGCGACGCAAAAAGGAAGAAACCGCCGAGAATGATTCCTATCGCCACCAGGGTGATAACCAAGGGCAACCGGCGGGTGTTGAGAACTCTAGGTGTTGCTTGAGACACGGGTGAAGGCCCTTCTTCGGGTTTAGGAAACTTCAGTCTACAAATAAAGTTCTGAGCAAATGCTTAACTACCAGGACACAACGCGGGAACAGTGCCCGCATTGATCATGATCAGGGCGTCAACAGCGTCGTCTAGCGTCCCCACCGACACGACTCGCAGACCCGCCGGGACGTGCCCTGCAAGGTCGGGGCAGTTCCCCGCGGGGGCCAAAAACCAGCTCGCTCCATCATTCTGGGCACCATAAAGCTTGTGGCGAATCCCACCAATACTGCCCACCTCGCCGCGAGCATTGATTGTCCCGGTACCCGCAATCACCTTGCCCCCGGTGAGGTCGCGAGAATCAAGCTTGTCGACAATTCCCAGGGCAAACATCAAGCCAGCGCTGGGGCCACCCACATTTTCCAGCGCAATGTCAATCTCGAGTGGGAAATCGTAGCGACCTGACACCAGGATTCCGATAACAGGAATGGGCGAGGGTCCTTCCGACATTCTCGGCACCACTTGGATGTCCACGGGGAATCCCTCTCGATCCACCACCAAATCCATGGCGGAGGTAACGCCAGCCTGGGCAATAATCTCCCGCAACTGCGTGACCGTATGAACAGGAGTTCCCTCCGCTCCGGTGATGACATCCCCGCCCAGCAACACGCCTTCGCTAGGCCCACCCTCGAGTGCCTGGCCAACGACGAGGCTGCTCGTGAAAGCAATACCCGCGTAGCTCAGTGCGGCGGCGATCGCCTCTTGCTGCGAATTTTGCATATCAATTTGAGCCGCTTCTCTGTTTTGCTCGACCGTGACACCGGGCGGATAGGCAATATCAACGGGAATGACGGTCCGGGTCGGGTCAAGCCAGCCCGCCATCACGTCCATCCATCCGGGCAAACTTTCGGGGTTTCCCGATCGAGTGACCGTTGTGAGGCGCAGCTCACCAGTGGTGTCAAATACTTCCCGACCGGCGATGGCAATCAAATCAATTTCAGCATCCCCCACCACGACAGACCCGAGGGTGTCGTAGGTCGGGCCAGGGTTATCAATGACGTAAGGGGCGGGTAGAAGAGAGAGCCCCGCCACAATGACGCCGGTCAGGCCCAGCATCAGCCAACCGACGCGGCGCGAGCGACCCTGAATCCCGGGCGTGGGGTCACCCTGTTCAAAAATACTCATCTTCGACCCTCCCGGTCCAGGCGCAAGCATAACCGCCCAAGCCTGTGGCAAGCCCTCAGCGAAATGGACCGTGAAATCAAGGTTTGCCCGGCTACGGTAAAGGAATGAACGACGGGCCAGAGGGCGAGCTCCCAGACTTCGGAGACGAAGACGCGATTCGTGACGCCTTTGAACGGTTTCTCCAGGGCGATCAGTCTTTTGACCCAGCGGAGCTCATGCGGGCAGCCGGGATCGACATTAACGGCCCCCAGATTCAGGCGATGATGCGACAGCTTGGTGCCGCCTTCGGCCAGGACGGCCTGTTGAAGTCCTCGGCCGCGAGGGACCATTCGGTCACCGTGGCCACGGAGGGCCAAACCCCGCTGGATCCGGCTACCAGAGGCGCACTAGACGCCGCAGCGCATGTAGCCACCCTCTGGCTGGGCGAGGTCACCGACATTGCAGATCTCCCCGACACCCCCGTGGTTGCCACCCGCACCGAATGGGCCAGGCGAAGCCTGCCCGTGTGGGAAGAAATCGCTGAACCTGTGGCTATTGCCATCCCCCGCGCGGTCTCCGGGATGCTCACCAGCAACGTCCCCGAGAGCCTCGCAGAGACATTCAGTTCCCTTTCCGGGCAGATGGAAAACGTCTCCAAAGGTCTGTTTCGCCTGCAACTCGCGCAAGTGGTGGGCAATTTAGCCAAGGAAGTGCTCTCCGGCGGTGACATTGGAATCCCGCTGATCCATGGAACCTCGGAATACGACGTCCATGCACTGCTGGTGGCCCAAAATATGCGCGATTTTTCGCGAGACCTCGACGTTCCCGTGGAAGAGGCTGATATTTATCTCGCCGTCCGGGAAGTTGCCCACGCGAGGCTTTTCCGACACGCTCGGTGGCTGCGACTTCATCTGATTAGCGCCATCCGCGACTTCGCCCACGGAATCAGCATCGATTCCGACGCGATCATGAATCTTCAAGAAGGTTTCGACCCCACCGACACGCAAGCCCTGCAGGAGCTTTTCAGCAGCGGAGCACTCCTGCCCGAACACACCGAGGACCAAAAAAGGGCCCTCGCCAGGCTCGAAACAATGCTTGCTCTCATCGAGGGATGGGTGGACCACGTGACGGGCCTGGCTACCCACCGTTTACCCAAAGCAGATTCACTGGCCGAAACCATTCGTCGGCGTCGCGCCAGCGGTGGTCCAGCAGAGCGCGCTTTCCAAACACTGGTGGGACTGGAGCTGCGCCCCAGGCGTCTGAGAGAATCGAGCGCCCTCTGGGCCTCTCTCACCACCCAGCTGGGGGCAGAAGCGCGTGATGCCCTCTGGCAGCACCCCGATTCGCTGCCCACAGAGGCCGACTTTGACAACCCAGAGGCTTTCCTCCATCGCCTTGCACATCCCGCTGATACGCGTGATGAGATGGATAACGCACTCCGCGATCTCCTGGATGAGGGTTCACCGGAATAGCCCTGTGCATAGTGGGCAACACTACTCGCGGTTTTTCGCCACTATCCCTCTATGGCTTCCCCCGTTCTTCGTATCAATCCTCGGCTGCCACTGGTGTGGCGCAATCCCACCACCCTGCAGATTGGTGTGGATCCCCCTGTGGTGGTCATTGACAATCTGAGCGAGGGCGCGCTGATGTTGCTCGAGGCCTTGGTAAAGGGGCTCACTCCCCCTGGCGCCACACTGATGGCTGGCGAAGCGGGAGTCCCGCTTCAGGAGTGTCACCGAATTCTTCAGGCTCTTGATCCAGCCCTCACGGCCGCAAGAGAAACACCGCTGGTCGGGTTTGCTCTGCGCGGTCATAGCGCCCACCGGGGAACCATGACCGCACACCTCCGAGCGCTGGGACACCCGGTCGCTCTCGCCCAGGAGGTCACTCCACGCACCAGCGAGACCGTGCTGGTGGGAAACTATGTCCTTGACCCGGTCCTCTATCGAGCCTGCCTCAGCATCGACCTCCCCCACACGCCCGTGGTGTTTCAGGACCAGTCGGTCGTGATCGGCCCCCGGGTCACCCCGGGCAGTGGTCCTTGCCTCCACTGCGTGTGGGAGAACGCGGTCTCTCGTGCCCCCCACCATCAGGCCGTAATGTCCCAGCTATGGCGAAAATTAGCGCCCGCTGACACATCCGAAATGGCTCTTCTGGCGACGACTGCAGTTCTTGAATTGGTCACCAAGGCGCAGAGAGGCCGAGTTCTCCGCATCGATGCTCTCAGCCATGTCGTCTCAGAGCGCTGGGAAGCACCATCCAATGAGTGTCGGTGCCGGAATATCGCCGTGGTCTAAGGGCGACCGAGAGCCTCGAGAAAACGACTCACCTGACGCTGCGACGAACCTTCTTTCGAGCGCTCCGCAAAGGAAAGGTAAAGCTCTCGCTGCGCGCGGGTGATCCCCACGTAAAACAGCCGGCGTTCTTCTTCGATTTGTTCTTCGCTGCGCGCATAAGAAATGGGAAACTGGCCCTCCGCAAGCCCAATCATGAAGACCACGGGCCATTCGCGGCCCTTCGCGGAATGCACGGTGGTGAGCGTGAGAGCCCCGAGTGTGGGGGCATCGCCTGCAGCCGATCGTTCAGCCAGTTCCTCCGAAAACCCCGCCAAAGTGACGTTTGGAGCCTGTGCCCTGGCGAGGTCCCGCAGGGCTGCCAGGTCTTCATACCGCGAGCGCTCTGCTCCGTGGTGGTCGGGGGCTTCGGGACCAAGACCCAAGCCAAAAAGAATGTCCTCCACCACCGAAACAAGATTCCCCGATACTCCTGCGACGAAAGCACCTCTGATTTCCATGACGGCCCGCTTGATGTGGGGCTCCTCAAAAAAGGCCGTCGCCCCCCGCACTCGGTAGCTGATGCTTTTCTGCCGAAGCGCATTCTCGATGGCCAGCGATTGCGCCCCAAAACGCATCAGCACGGCAATGTCATCCGGTGCTACACCGTGGCCAATCTTCTCCGCAACCACAGTGGCCACGTACTGAGCTTCGCCCGCGTCGTCAGCCGCCACGTGTCGATGCAGGGGCTCCCCCGATGCCGACACCGGATCCAAGGTGAGAGCACCGGGTTTTCCCCTCACCACACTGTTGGCAGCGTCAACGATTTCAGGCGTTGATCGATAGTTCTTTTCTAACTTCACCACGCGTGCCCCGGGATAACGGGTAGGAAAGTCAAGTAGGTAGTGGCTACTGGCGCCGGCGAAAGTGTAAATGGTTTGGCTGGCATCCCCCACCACCACGACGTCTTCGCGGGGCCCAATCCACAGATCAAGCAGCCGCTGCTGCAGGGGCGACACGTCCTGGTATTCATCCACCAACAATGCTGAATACTGCGCTCGAACTTTTTCCAAGACCTGGGAGTTTTCTTCCATTAGCCCCACTGTGGCCAACAGCACATCTTCAAAATCTATCCGGGAGGCCTCGTCTTTGACCCGCTCATAGCGTTCATGAATACTGGCCATCGCTTCTATGGACATACCCCCCGGAACATCACCCGGTGTCCCTTGGCGCTGGGTTTGATACTGCTCAATGGTGAGGCCGTGAACTTTGCGCCACTCAATATCGGCGGCGATGTCGCGCAGAATTGCGGTGTCAACGCCGAGGTGCAAGCTTTCCAGTGCCTGTGCTACGAGTCGGCCCTTCGAGCCAGAAATATCGGGAAGACGACCCCCGGCTACCGTGGGCCAAAAATGCTGTAATTGCCGAAGCGCTGCGGAGTGAAATGTTCTCGCAGCAACACCCCTGACCCCCAAGCCCTGGAGCCTGGTGCCCATCTCCGATGCCGCTTTAGCGGTGAAGGTGAGAGCTAACACATGGTCTGGTTGATAGTGGCCCTCCTGGATGCCGTAGGCAATGCGATGGGTGAGCGCTCTCGTCTTCCCGGTTCCTGCCCCCGCGAGAACACACAGCGGCCCGCCCCATGTCGTCGCCACCACCCTCTGGTGGTCATCCAAGCCAGCCAGGGCATCCACCGCGACCACGGTTAGTCCTTCCCGCGCTCTAACCAGTGATCAATCATGGCCCGAGCGATAGAGGGCTGGCCGGGCAGGGTAATTCCGCCAGATTCTGTGCGAAGGGATTCTCGATCAAACCAGCGCAGGTCCACGATTTCAGTCCCATCCGGGCGCAACTCGTTGCGGTGGGCGGGGTCAAGCTCAGCCTCGAACCCCACCATCAGCGAGGCGGGGAAGGGCCAGGGTTGAGAGCCGACATAACGGGGGCGACGAACAACCAAGCCCGACTCTTCCCACACTTCGCGAATCACCGCCGCTTCAAGCGACTCCCCCGGCTCGACAAATCCGGCCAGCAAGGAGTAGCGGTGTGATTCCCAGAGCGCATTACTCCCCAGCACGATGCGATCGTGCGCATCGGTGATGAGCACGATGACCGCGGCATCAGTGCGGGGGAAAATGTCTTTTCCCGTCTCCGAATCGACTCGCGTCCACCCGGCTTGGCTTTCTGCAGTAACCGCGCCTGTGGAGGGTGAAAAAGCGTGAGCGTCATGCCAGTTGGCCATAGCCAGAGCTTCAATGACCACCCCCGAATCCAAATCATCCAGTGTGTGGGCGAGGGTCCGCGCACTCATCCACCGAGTCACATCGGGCTCGAGGCTCTCCCCGACTTCGTCATCCACCACAGCGGCAATAAAGCTGGTGCCAGCAGCCAGGGCTCGGTTGTCCTCAGTGGTGAGACCCAGGTATATCCGGTGTCGAAACCGTGGGATGTCAGCGGGGGCAAAAATCGCCAGCTGGGCGTTGGGTCCGGGTGCAACAAGCGCTTCGCCGCGCCAAATCACGACCACCGCAGTAGCGGGAGAGGACCAGAGTTCTTCTAAAAACCCGGGTATTTTCCGCGACAGCGCATCGCGGTCGATGCGGGACCGCGCCAGAGGCAGTTTGTCGGTGAGTGACACGTGCGCCCTTCTGCAGAAGCCTGATAAGTCGCCAAGAGAGAGCTCCAGGCGGTGTGGCTATCCTGCCAGGCAAAGCCTGTGGCGCATACTCTGGAGAAATGGCTCACACCCCCCTCATGCTATCGGCGCTCGCCACCAGCGCGGTCCCGGGTTTCCAGGCGGTGAGTGCACAAACTCTTTCCACGGCGGAGCGAGATGCAGCCCTGGCGCACGATGTCAATAATGATGCGTGGCTGATCGAAATATCTCGGTCCGACGCTGATGAGGCGAGCCACCGGAAAGAAATATCCGCCGCCCAAGCTCTCACCGAAGGCCTCCGGTCACGACTAACTTTTCAGGTCCCCGCGATCAAGGGAACTGCCGATGTGGGTGGCAGAACCCTCAGCGTGGGAACATACCTGCCGGGTTCCCATCTCACTCCCAAAACTATGACGCCGGTGAGCGCCTCCAGCGTAGGTAAAGCTCTCGCCGCAATCCACTCGCTGCCCGCCAGCAGCCTCCAAGACTTTGACCGACCCCTCCACTCTGCACTGGATTCCCTGCGCGAATGCGCGGGCGTGGTGGACGCCTCGGCGGCAACCGGCCTTATCCCCCAATCTCTGTTGCGGCGCTGGGAGACCGCTTGCGAAGATCAGGGACTGTGGCAATTCGACGCGACCGTGATTCACGGTCAAGTCCAGCTTTCTCGTTTTCTCTTTGAGGACCACAGTGTGGTTGCCGTCGATGGGTGGACCGAGTTTCGTCAGGGTGACCCTGGCAAGGACCTGGCCTGGTTGACCACCCCGACCAACAATGCCTTCGCCACCGCCGTCCACACCAGCTATGTGTCAGCCCACCCCAGTGCGGACAAATGGGTGATGCAACGAGCCAGATTCTATGCAGAGCTCGATATCGCGAAGTGGCTCCTGCATGGCGTCCAAATGGGCCATGACACTGTCACTCACGACGCAACGGAAATGCTCTCTGACCTCAGTGATCGGGTCTCCAGCGATCTCGACCAGGCACTCACCCAACCCATTAGTCACGCCCAACACCCCCTCAGCTAGGTCCGGGGCTACCCCTTAAGCGCTTTCACGAGGAGGGTTTCGAATTCCATCGCGTCTGGCAGGTGCGATGGGGTGACGAGCCTGGAGGATTGAGCAAACCAAAAACTCGCCGCAATGTCCGCCAGCGCTGTCCCCGTCCACTGTGCCCACGCCAGGCGATAGGCCGCCAGTTGCAAAGACTTGGCCGCAAGTTCTTCCTCGTTACGCGGGGCTTTACCCGTTTTCCAGTCCACTATGTGGACACCGGACTCGGTGGCGAAGACGGCGTCGATTTTGCAAATAATGAGGTGGGCCCCGACCGGGTAGTGAAGCTCAGCCTCAATGGCCAGAGGCGTGTGGGTGGCGAACTCGGAGCGGAGAAATGCTTCCTTCCAGTCCTCCAGCGCAAGGGCATCTTCGGGAGTGTCCTCACTCTCGCCGATAGAGAGGACGGGACCGGGGAGAGAAACATCGAATTGTTCCTCTACAAATCGGTGAAACAGCGTGCCACGGAGCGCGGCAGCATGGGGTCGTCTGGGAACGGGGCGCGCCAAAGCACTCCGAAAAGCGTCCGGGTCGGCGATAAGTTGCTCCAACGAAGAGGCGGGAATCCGAACCGGGTTCGACACCTGTTGCGGCGTCGCGTGGGCCATCAACATTTCTTGTCGAATTCTCGCCAGAGCAACTCGAGTGGGCTCTCCCTGCTCCGCTTCGCTCTGAGCGGCCGTCACGAGAGCCGCGGCGGATTCCAGGAGTGGGCGTCTCGAGCCGAGAGGATCGCGCGGCCAGAGTGGCAACTCTGATTCCCTTGCTGGCGGTGCCGTGTCAGGGGAGAGGTTCCCCGGGATGCCATCCACGATTCCCGCTTCGATGAGCTCGGTGAGAAACCGTGAGGGTTTTCGCGCAGTGAGCTGGTGGGCCCAGTAGGAGCCAGAGAACAGTAGGTGTTTTTTCGCCCGCGTAATGGCGACATACATCAATCGCCGCTCTTCAGCAATCTGGTGCTGCGCCATCTCTTGAGCAAAGCGGCCTCGAGCCAAGTCCACCTCTTTCACCGTTTCGGCACCCCGCCAAGCAAAGAGAGGCAGCGAGGCTTTGTCGCCCCGAAATTCATAGGGAAGTTCGCCTTCTTTCAGCCATCCCGCGGTCCCCTTCGGGGTCCCCGGCAACTCACCCTCAACCAGACGCGGGAGGGCAACAAGATCCCACTCCAAGCCTTTAGCGCCGTGAATGGTGAGAATTTGCACACACCCCGCTTCGGGTTCCTCCGCCCGCGGGGACAGGTTGTCTTTGCGCTCTGCCTCCTCGAGCCACTGGACAAAGCCAGCCACCCCCGTGTCATCGGCAAAGGCCAAATACCCCGACAGGGCTTCCATAAAAGCGTCTCTCGCTGCCCGCGAGAGGTGCCGCTGGGGGTGGGCGAGCAGTTCAATATCGAGCCCCAACTCCTGCTCAATCGCCACCACCAATTCGGCAACATCACCAAACCGCTGGGCCTGCAAGGTGGAGAGCACCCGGTAGGCATCCTCGAGACGCTCCAAGCCCAGCGGGGAATACCCTTTCCTTTGGTGATGGCCCTCCGGGGCCTTGGCAATAAAGAACACCGCATCCAGCAGGCCGGCGTGATCGCGTGAGGCGAGGGACGCTTTCAAGCGGTTCGCCGCGGCCTCCTCCATTTCAACGCCCTGCTCATCGCGAGTAACCAGCCATCGTGCCGTCTGCGCCAGGGCGTGAATATCGGCCACACCCAGGCGCCAGCGGGCACCGGTCAATAAACGAACAAGCTCGGTTTCAGCATGGGGATGGGCAAGAATTCGCAATGCACACACCACATCAGCGATGGCTGGATCCTCCAGCAAGCCTCCAATACCCAGCACGTGAACGGGGACACCCGCCTCTAGCAGCGCATCCACGAACCGTTTCTGGTGGGCGCGAGCGCGCAAAATCACGGCGGCACTCGGTGGCTTCCCCGGCCCCTGGGAATCCAGTTTGTGGGCAAACCACGCCGCCACCTGGCTGGCTTCTTCCTCCAGGGTGGTCGGAAATGCGACCTCCGGGGCGAGAAACTCCGCGCCTTCCCGGGGTGTCAATATTTCTGCCTTCGGACCGGGCAGATCTCGCAGAGGCTCGGCCACCCGGTTGGCAGCATCCAACACCGCCACCCCATTGCGCCAGGACGTTGACAGGGTCGCAGAGCTCACTTCCGGGCCAAAAGCAGTGTCAAAGTCCACCAGGTTGGCACTGCTCGCCCCCCTCCAGGCATAAATCGCCTGGTGCGGATCTCCCACAGCCATCACCGGGTGGGTGCCGAAGATTTCTGACAGCAAGGTTGTTTGCGCCACCGAGGTGTCCTGATACTCATCGAGCAACACAACCTTGTACCGCGTTCGCAAATCCGAAGACACCGAGGGGTGTCGGTGGATAATTTCTAAGCCAAAGGCAATTTGGTCCGAAAATTCCAACACCCCGCGAAGCCTTTTCGCCTCGGACACCTCCGCCACCAAATCGGCCAACAGCGGTAATAACGCGACTTTGTCGAGCGCGCGTCCCACCTCCGGGTATGTACCTCGACCACCCGGTGGTAAATCGCGCAGTTTCTCGAGCTGTGCGAGAAATTCCTCAAGATCGTGGGAGGTCACCGGGTTCTCGGCCAAGCGCTGGGACAGGTTTCTCACACGGTTGGTAACCGCGGCCGGGTCAAGACCACACGTCTCCAAGCCGGGGTGCAGGCTGGAGGCCACAACCCGCCTGGTGAGAGCCCAGGCGCTGGCCTCGGAGAGGACACTGGCGTCGGGGTCGCGCCCCAACAAAATGGCGTTGTCTCGATAAAGGCCTGCAGCAAAAGCGTTATAGGTCGACACCGTCGGCCCCTCAAATTCGTCACACTCCACCCCGACACCCGATTCCACCAGGGTCGAAAGATGGGAGCGGATGCGGGAGGACAGCTCCCGTGCCGCTTTTTTGGTGAAGGTGAGCCCCAGGACTTCGGAGGGGGCCACGTGAGAATTAGCAATCAGCCACAACACTCGTTGCGCCATCGTTTCTGTTTTTCCCGAGCCTGCGCCCGCGACGATGCGGAAGGTGCCCCTCGGGTCGCCCTCGATAATCCCCTGCTGCTGAGCGGTCGGGGTGCCAGACCCCACAATGCGGGCCAAATCGCTAGCGCTATACCTCATCGGTCACCTGCCCAATGGCGTGCCAACGGTGCCTGGCGGGTGTCCCGGGTGGGCCAAAAGCACGGGGCTCGCCGCCGAATTCGTGTCGGGACATGAGCTCTGCTGCCTGGTCGATGCGGGCCAGGAATGCCTCCCGGGCCTCGGGGGTCATCGGCGCTTGGGTAGCGAGTCGATAGCTTTTGCCGTTCACTCCCTCCTTGACAAACACCAGGACCGCCCCCGCTGACACCAGAAGCTTTTCCCCCACCATCTCCCGAATTTCTTCCGAATCCAGGGCCATCTGGTAGCTCAGCATTTGAGGATTATCCACCACGTCTTTGTCCCGTTGACTACTCCCCGTCTTCAGATCCACCACCAGTACTTCGCCCGATTCCAGGCGTTCCAAGCGATCGATCATGCCACGCAAGCGAACGCGCTGATGTTCAATCTGAAAAGACGCTTCGATTGCCAAAACGCTGGCACCCGCGGTGCGGCGATCTCTCGTGTAGTCGGCAAGCGCCTGCACCATCCCGTGAGCCAAGCGTTTGTGGTAGCCCTCGACCCAGCCGCTCTCGTATTCGAGTTCGCCAAAACGCCGGTCGACTTCGCGCCACATGCCCTCGGCATCCCCATCAAGGTTGTGCTCCCACGCTTGGTGGAGCAGCAACCCCACCCCGCGCGAAGGTGCCGGGTCATTTCTTGCCACGAGGGACACAAACCAATCCAATGGCGACGCCTCAATCGCGCCGAGCGCCGAGGGTGACACCGGGATACTGCCTTCGGCAAAGAGTGGCTGGGTACTCGAGACCGGAGCCAATCCCCACCAGGTTTTCGGGTCAGCCCCCGGAAGCCCCCACGCAGCAGCCAGCGCTAGGTCCACAGCAATGGGCTCCGCTGCCCAGCCCTGCTGAAGCGCTCTCACGAGGTCTCGGCGCAGCGAACCGACGATGGAGCGGGGAGAAAGAGGTGGTTCGGTGTCGGGCACCAACGCCTGTGCTGTGCGGGCAACCAGGTGAAAAAGCGGGGATGGTTCTGATTCTTCGGATTGGGTGGCGCTCACCACGACCCGCGTGTGCGCGCGCGAGAGAGCTAAGGCGAAAAGTCGAAGTTCATCATCGCGAACCACTCGTGCTTCATCGATACTCTCGTGATCCACGCCCCGCAGGGTTGCCGAGAGCCGGTGGGAGGCTAGGAGGGAACCTCTTAGCCTCAGGTCGGGCCACACTCCGTCCTCGACTCCGGTGATAAACACGGTGTGGAATTGCTCACCGACGACTCCCGATGGGGTCGAGACCACCACCGCTGGCCACAAAGGGGTCGGCAACACAACATCTTCGGGGACTTCTGAGGTGAGAATGGCGTCGATGAACACTGCCGCATCAGCACCAGGGGATGACTCCACAAAATCAGCGGCCGCTGCAAAGAGGGCGACCACGGCATCCAGAGCACGATTGATTCCCATGCTCCTCCGGGAGGAGCCTTCTGCTCGCTGCGCCCAGCTGCGGTGAGCCCCGGTTCCCTCCCAGAGCCTCCACAACGCGTCCTGAACGCTGGTGGTGGGGTGATCCGCAATATCGGCAAGAAGCCCGGCCAGGGTGTGTGCCTTGTGAGCTACCCCCGTATCTAACAGCGCAAACCCCCCGCGATGTGAGAGCGCCTCGGCGAGCAAAACGTCGACGGGGCGATAGGGCTCGTCGCTTGGTGCTGCCCGGCGAAGCGCAAACCGCAGCCGACGCATTTCTTGCGCGCTCATACCGCCATACAGCCCTTGCAAAGCAGCAACAGCGCTACGGGAGGTGAGGGGGATTGTGCCAAGCCCCAGGGCCAAAAGCTCCACCAGTTCTCTGGCGGCTGGCTGATCCCGCAGGCGTGCACCACTCAAACTTTGTCGAGCCGGGATCCCCCAGAGTGACAACTCGCGAACCAGCTCGCTCACCCTGGTTCCCCGCCGCGCAATAACGGCGATGTCGCCGGGCTGTAGTCCCTCTTCGAGTTGGGCGTTTCGTATCATTCCCGCAACCGCGAAGGCTTCTGCTCCCGGGCTTGTCACGAGCATGGTCTGAACCAGAGATTCCTTCTCCTCCGCCTGGGCGGCTCGCTGCTTTCCAGCCTGGGCGGCCCCAATTCTGCCTGTGACTTCGCCGACCACCTGGCGAATGGGTGGCCCATGCCGCCAGACGTGGGTGAGCACACCGCCGGTTACGCCCCACTGCGCAGCCAGAAATGCGTGGCCTGCCGGTTCGCTGCCTCGGAAGGTATTCCCCGCTACATCGGGTTCACTCACCACCGTCATTCCGAGCCCGTGACGGGAGAGAGCAACCAGTAATTCCACACCGGCGTGGGTCAGATCGTGGGCGTCGTCGACGAGCAGGTGCTGCAGGCGAGCCCACCGAGGCGGCAGACCGTGTTGGAGTGCCGCAATGGCTCTGGCGAATATCTCTCCCGAGTCAAAAGCACCCGGTCTCGCGCTGGAAATGATGCGCTGATACTCGTCGCGGAACTCCAGAGCGGCCAGCCAATCTGCGCGACCAGCCCGCAGCGCCGCCGCGCGAATGTCAGCGCTGCTGGCACCCGTTTCCCCAGCCCCGGCCATCCATTCTCGAAGCTCTTGTCGAAAAGACCTCGTCGCCCGCACATCAGGACCCAGGGGCTCGGGCCACGAAGGGCCCGAGCCATCTTCGTCATGTCCCAGGAGGAGCGAGTGAATATCGACATCTATCTGACTTGCTTTCATCAAGTCCGGAGGGGCAAGACCCTGCTGGTGATGGAAATCCTGAACAAGGGCGAACGCGAGAGCGGCGAGAGAACGAACCCTCGCGCCTTCCGTGGCCACCCCGAGGCGCACGCCCAAAACGTCTCTCAGTTTTCCCGCTGCCGCCCGGGTCGGCGTCACCACCATGACCGCATTAACGCTCACACCTTGCTGAAGCAGCGATTCACAGCGCTGCATCAGCAATTCTGTCTTTCCCGAACCAGGCGCTCCCACCACCACGGCGCGGGCGGAGACAGGTGCCGTAATGGTGTGTGCGGGCAAGGAGGTAGGCATCCCCTCGAGGCTAATCCACACAGCTGACGTGCCCTACGCTAGGAGGGTGGATATACGTATTGGAATTATCAACACCGCCCGCGAGCTCGTGCTTCAGACCAACGCGGAAGCGAAAGAGCTCGAAAAAACCGTCGCCGAAGGCATGGCCACTGAGAACGGCACGATTCGTTTTGAAGACGAAAAAGGTCACATCTTTGTCGTTGCTTCGAGACACTTGGCCTATGTCGAACTCGGTGTGGAGAAAGCCCGAAAGGTCGGCTTCGCGCCTTAATCGTGGCCATTAATCTCGTTCTTGTCATCACGGTCGCTGGATTGCTCGGCCTAGCGATTCGGGCATTCATGCCCCATCGAGAGAAGCTCGGCATCGTCGTTCTTCCCGCCCTCGCTGTTATCGCAGGATCCCTGGGCTGGGCGTTCGCGATGTGGGTGGGAATTTCCCCCGACAGCGTCTGGGGGTGGGTCATTGCTATGGGCCTCGCCGCGGGTGCACCCGTGGCTACCGGAATTCTTCTCCCGCCGCGGCGGGATGCCGCAGATGCTGCTCTGTGGGAGAGCTTGACGCGCTAAGCCGTCAGTCCAAGGCGATCCAGTCGCCTGGTGTGCTGCGCGAGGACTGCGGTAAAGACAGGTTCCAGCGGAGCCTCGGTTTCTTGCGACGCTAAAACTTCGGGTGAGAGGGCGTCGCGACACATCAACATCACATCCCCCACCAGGCGCCTCGACCACAGGCTCACCCGGGAGCGGTAGCGTTCGTCGGAGGCCAACAGTCTGCCGAGCACTTCTGCCAGGACGTCTTCATCACCGCGGTCAGCCACAATTTCCTGGACGCGTGTGGAGAGGGCATGGGGGAGACCCTCGGCGAGAAGATGCCAAAAATCCCTCGTAAATCCTGTCAACACGTAGCTGGTGGTGACGTTTTCATACCAGCGCTCTGATTGGAACCGAGCCATATGAGCGGCCAGTTTTTCTCGCCCGGGAGCAAGAGCAGCAGGCACATCGTCCACATAATCCGCCAACAACTCGTGGAAGGACCGGTATCGGTCCATCGCCACCGCTGCTGCCCCGAAGACATCGTGGGAATCAACGCTCGACCACGCTTCATTCGCGCATCGCGTCAGCAGACTCGCAAGAGTCGCCTGGAGGGAGGTGGCGCCGGCGAGATAATCTGCTGCCGAGGGCGCTAAGTCACCCACATCCACCTTGCTCGCGGGCGAGCCTGACCCCCTCGAGGGAAGCACGGGCTTCCGGAGGGGCTTCTTTTTCTTCCAAAAAGCCATTCGCCAAGCTTAGCTGTGAGCGCACAAAGTGCCTGTGGCAAAAGAGCGCCAGCTAGACTAATCAAACATCTAAAGACGAGGATTATCTAACACGTGAATTTTTCCGACCTCGGTATCGACACCGACATGGTCGAGGCCCTTGAAGCCAAAGGAATTATCGAACCGTTCCCCATTCAGGAACAAACGATTCCCATCGCGCTCACCGGCCAAGACATTATTGGACAAGCCAAAACAGGCACCGGCAAAACCTTCGGGTTTGGCCTACCCCTCATTCAATCCCTCGGGTCCAACCCGGAGCCGGGAGTGAAGGCGCTCATCGTTGTACCCACCCGCGAACTCGCGGTTCAGGTGACCGAAGACATGGTGCTTGCTGCCGGCAACCGCAGCACCTCTGTCGTCTCAATTTATGGCGGCAAAGCATATGAAGGACAAATCGAGGCTCTGAAAGCCGGCGCGCAGATCGTGGTGGGAACACCGGGTCGACTCCTCGACCTGGCTAGCCAGAGGCTCTTGTCCTTCGCCAACGTTTCGGTGATGGTCCTCGATGAGGCCGACAAGATGCTCGACTTGGGCTTCTTGCCCGACGTCGAGCGTTTGTTCTCCCAGACCCCTCCCACCCGGCACACCATGCTGTTCTCGGCCACAATGCCTGGCCCCGTGGTCACGCTCGCCAGGCGCTTCATGAACAAGCCCATTCACATCCGAGCAACTTCACCCGATGAATCAATCACCCAGGCCAACATCAAGCACTTCGTCTATCGGGCTCACGCGCTGGATAAAGACGAAGTCATCGGTCGCATTTTGCAATCCGAAGGCCGGGGGAAAACCGTCATCTTCACCCGGACCAAGCGGGCTGCAGCCCGCTTGATGGAAGAGCTCAATGACCGCGGGTTCGCGGCGGGCGCTGTGCACGGCGACCTCTCGCAGGATGCCAGAGAACGAAGCATGGTGGCTTTCAAGGCCGGCAAGAAGGATGTTTTGATTGCCACGGATGTGGCAGCACGAGGAATCGATGTTGACGATGTGACCCACGTCATCAACCACACCATTCCCGAAGACCACAACGCCTATTTACACCGCGTGGGCCGGACTGGCCGTGCCGGAAAAACTGGCATCGCGGTGACATTTGTGGATTGGGATGACCTCCACAAGTGGGCACTCATCAACAAGGCGCTGGAGATGGGTATTCCCGAACCTGTAGAAACCTATTCCTCCTCACCACACTTTTTGGAAGATTTGAACATCCCCGCAGGGACCAAGGGTCGCCTGAAGAACACCCCCATCCCCAGGGCTGAGAAGCGCGCGGGTCAACCACCCCGGAGCCAGGGCTCCAAGCCTTCTGGTCAGGGAAGCCCCACACGAACCACCTCGGGCGCTGAAGGCGGGTCCGGTAACTCCCGTCAGCGTCAGCGTCGCCGCACCGGCAACTAACGCAGAGGCTCGCTGCCGGTCGCGGCAGCGAGAATTCGGTGGAATTCTTCCTCAGTCGTCGTGTTCTCCCCTAGGACGTTGGGTTTTTTGCTGCCGTGAAAATCACTGGATCCCGTGACAATGAAATTAAGCTCTTTCGCCACCAGACCCAGCACCTCTTTGCCCTCCTGCGTGTTTTCACGGTGGTGAATCTCTAACCCCGCAAGTCCTTGTTCTGCCAGGGCACGATAGCCCCCGAGAATTTCTGCGGCATCGAGTTGGTGATTGATGGCCCCGGAACGCCCGCCGGTATAGGGGTGGGCAAGGATGGGCACAGCGCCTGCCTCTGACAAAATCCTTATTCCCTCCGCCAATCGCGGGGCGTAATGCGGGACGTGATAGGGGCCATCGGCCCGCAACGGCCCGGCAAACGCTGCCGAGGTGTCGGGGAAATATCCCTTCTCGATCAGGATGTGGGCGATGTGGGGGCGTCCCGCGGTAGCGCCTTCTGGGATATGGGCGGAGACTTCTTCCCACGTGATATCAAAATCCACGCGGATTTTTTCCACCATCAGCTGCAAGCGGTGATCACGGTGGGATCGAATTTTTGCTGTTTGCTCTCTCAAACCCGCGTGCTGGGGGTCGGGAAGATAGCCCAGAAGGTGCACACTGCGAGGCGGCACACCCGAGCCTGGTTCCAAGACCTGACAACTCAATTCAATCGCGGGAATCACTGCCATTCCCGTGCCGGCAACTGCCTCGGCGGCTTCTGCCCACCCCGCGAGGGTGTCGTGGTCACTCAGTCCCAAAACGTCGATACCCGCCGCGAGGGCTTCGCCCACGAGCTCCGTGGGGCTATCGGCGCCATCCGAGCAGGTGGTGTGGGCGTGAAGATCAATTTGCAAAGGCACTCCCCCATGCTAGGTGGCAGACTTGTGACATGGCGAAAGACTCGACTCCCCCGCGTAATGAGAACCGGTCGGCACCCATCTCCGAAGCATTTCGGGCCTTCATCCAGACAGGGTGGGCACAGCCCGCTCCTGTGTCTGCTCGTCCGTGGCCGGTGTCGCGCAATGCTGCAGGAAGACGCGACGAAATCAGTGCGCAGTTTCCTGGGGTCACACTCATTGTTCCTGCAGGCTCACCCAAACAGCGCTCGAATGACACGGACTACCCTTTCCGCCCCCACAGTGCCTTTACCTATCTCACGGGCTGGGGTCACAGCGCCACACCAGGCAGCATCGCGATCGCCAGACCCACTGCCACAGGACACGAGTGGGAACTGGTGATGCGTGGACCAGCGCCGAGGACCAGTGATGAGTTTTATGCCAACGCTGCTATTGGCGAATTTTGGACGGGAAGGCGCCCCACCCTCGAGGACGTGGGCACCTGGTTGGGGCTCAACACCCGCGAGCGGGAGGGTTTTGAGCTTCCCGCGCTCACCGGGCCTGGGGCGATAATTCGCGAAGCAGATCCCGTTCTCACCGCGGAGTGCGATGCCGTGAGAGGGTTCACTTCACCCCCCGCCCTCGATGCGGACCTCGAACGCGTTGCGAGCGAGATGCGATTGGTCAAAGACGATTACGAAGTATCGGAACTTCGGGCGGCCATCGCCTCCACACACGCCGGATTTAACGACATTGTCGAGGTTCTTCCAGGCTCAATAGGGCACGCCCGAGGCGAGCGCATCGTGGAAGGAGCCTTCCACTCGCGGGCCCGCCTGGAAGGCAACTCTGTTGGTTATGACTCGATCGTGGCCAGCGGATCCCACGCCTGCATTTTGCACTGGGTTACCAATGATGGGCCCATTTCGCCCGGGGATTTGCTGCTGGTGGACGCGGGTGTCGAGCGTGATTCCCTGTACACGGCAGATATCACGAGGACCATCCCGGTCAGTGGCACGTTCACCCCGCATCAGAGGGAAGTCTATGAAGCGGTATTGGAGGCCGCCGATGTTGCTTTCGCGATGGTGAAGCCTGGCGTGAGTTTCCACGAGATCCATGACACCGCCATGGCGGTGATCGCCACACGCGTCAGTGACTGGGGGTTCTTGCCCGTCTCGCTCACGAAGTCATTGAAAAAAACAAGCCAACTTCATCGCAGATTTATGATTCATGGCACCAGCCACCACTTGGGGCTCGACGTTCATGACTGCGCCCACGCTCGAAAAGAGCGCTACCTCCAGGGAACGCTCGAGGCCGGAATGGTTTTCACGATTGAACCGGGTCTGTATTTTCAGCCCGATGACGAAACAGTGCCCGCCGAATGGCGGGGCATCGGGGTTCGGATCGAGGACAACATCCTTGTCACAGCAACCGGGGCAGAAAATCTCTCCGCAGCAATTCCGCGCAGCGTGGCGGCCGTCGAAGATTGGATGGCTGGTTGACCCCTCGGTAGACTGAGGCCACCAGCGGGAGTGGTGAAATTGGTAGACACGCAGGATTTAGGATCCTGTGCCTTCGGGTGTGAGGGTTCGAGTCCCTTCTTCCGCACTCGAACTTGTGGGCCCCAGGCCCGAAGAATGGGTCAGAGAGTGAAAAGGATCAAAGACGCCGCCATCACGGCCATACCGGCAATGACCCCGTAAATCGCTAACTGACCGCTGCCGTATTGCCTCGCTGCCGGCAGGAGGCTATCGATCGAGATATAGACCATGATTCCGGCCACCGCGGCAAAAGTAATACCGAGAATGGTGTCGTTCATAAAGGGGCGCAAGACCAGGTAGCCAAGAATGGCCCCCAACGGCTCGGCAAGGCCGGAGAGCGCACCAAACCCGAAAGCTTTTGCCCGGGATTTAGTGGCGTAGTAGAGGGGAATCGCGACAGCGATGCCCTCAGGGATGTTGTGGATGGCGATGGCCGCTCCGACCGCCAGCCCCACTTGAGGATCTTCGAGGGTGAGGAAAAACGTCGCCATCCCTTCGGGGAAGTTGTGAAGCGTAATCGCCAGCGCAACACCGATTCCCGCCCGAAGCAGCGACTTATCCCTCTGGCTCACCAGCGCGGGGTCCTCCAGAGACACCGACGTGTGGGCATCATCCAGGGACGGGTGTTCCAGATCGGGAATCAGACGATACAGCAGCGCCATCCCTGTCAGGCCCCCGAGAAAGGCAATCGCCATGACCCCTGGGGACCATCCTTCTCCGTATTCCGGGCTCAGGAAAGATATCGCCTTGGGAATAATCTCCACAAAGGACACATAGATCATCACACCGGCAGAAAAACCCAGGGAAACAGCAAGAAATTTGCGATTCGTGTGTCGCGCAAATAACGCCAGCGATGCCCCCACAAGAGTCGCCAGCCCCGCTCCCACGGTCACCACAAAGGCAAAAAGAACGGCGTTTTCGATCACTTTCTAACGCTATCAGCGCAGCTGTCCCCAGTCTTCCAGCTTCCCCCGCCCTCCACTGCGCCAGGGCCCAGGGGGTGCGACACAACTCTGTAGGTGACACTTACCTGCATGCCCGTGATTGCCTTCCTGATTCTTACCGCACTCATACCCCCTCACCCCGAAGCCATCTGGGAGTGGCCGACCTCGGGTGAACACAGGGTACTGAGAGATTACCAAGCCCCGCTCACCCCCTGGGGTTCGGGGCACCGGGGTCTTGACCTCGCCGCCACCGGAGACACCATTGTGGCTCCGGTGGCGGGGGTTGTCACTTTCAGCGGTTGGGTCGTCAATCGCGGGGTGATCACCATCACTTCGGCAGAGGGCCACCGGGTCAGCATGGAGCCGGTGACAGCATTGGTCCCTAGCGGTGAGCGCGTTCGCGCAGGCGAAGTCGTTGGCGAACTAGAGCCCGGACACTGCCCCACGTTGTGTGTTCACCTGGGCCTTCGGGTGGGAGAGGACTACCGCTCTGCGCGGCGAGAGCTCGGAATCTTGAAACGTGCCGTGCTGTTGCCCTGGGAGTAATTACGCCCGAGGGTGGGCTGTGTCGTAGGCGCCTTTCAGGCGCTCGATTGAGACGTGGGTATAAATCTGTGTCGTGCCCAGCGATGAGTGGCCCAATAATTCTTGAACGCTGCGCAAATCAGCTCCGCCATCCAAGAGATGGGTCGCCGCCGTGTGTCGAAGAGTATGCGGGCCCAGCGGCCCGTCGCCTCCCATATCGGCCAACAGCGTCGCCACCACCTGGTAGACACTGCGCGATCCCATTGCTTTTCCCAGACGGGAAAGAAAAACGGTTTCTCCCGACTCTGCCTCAGCCAGAGCCGGCCTGCCCGATGCCACATATCGATCGAGCGCAACCTGAGCGGGACGACCCAGGGGAATCATGCGTTCTTTGTTCCCTTTTCCCAAAACTTTAACCGTGAGAGCCGAAGCGTCACAATGGTCCAGTGTGAGCGAAGTCAATTCGCTGACCCGCATCGCCGTGGCATAGAGGAGCTCAATGATGGCTGCGTTTCTGAGAGCCACTGGGTCGTCACCCTGTGCCGCGGCTTCAAGGCCATCCAGAATGTGGTCCATATGTGCTCTGGAGAGAACTCTGGGTAACGACTGTTGCGCTTTGGGCGCTGCCACTCGCACCCCCACATCCCCTGCGGTGTGACCCTGAAGACCTAGCCAGTGGGTAAAGCCCTTGAGAGAGGATACTTTTCGCCGCAGCGACGCTGCGGCAATACCCGATTCGGCCAGGGACCACACCCACGATCGACACAGTTCGGTATCGAGCTCACCCGCCTGCTCCACCCTCTGGGTGATGGCATACTCCACCAGTTGTCCTACGTCGCCCTCATAGGCTTTGAGCGAGTTCTCTGACAGCGTCCTGGAATCTGCCAATTCCTGGCAGTACCGCCTAGACAGCTGGCGCAACGGCTCCATCACGAACCGGATTGAACCTGATCTGCGTGGGAATTGAACTCCGAATCCTTCTTCGAAAACATCGCCTTGCGTTCCTCGGCGCTCATCGCCTCAACCACGGAGCGGTAGCTGGCGTCGTAGGACATGATTTCGGAAACGTCGTCCAGGGGGACCTCGGAAAACACCACCTGTTCGGGATACACGTGCACCAGAGACGCTGCGAGTCCCGTAGTTTTTGCCGACAAAATGGTGGTGGCGGGAGCAATCAAATCGATGTTGTAACAGGCTGCAGCCGCCACCGAGATAGGGACGCCGGCAAACGTCGAATAGGTGGAATAGTGCAAATGTCCCGCCAGGATTCCCCGGACATCGCTGCCTCGAACCACCGCGGCAAGCGCCGCCTGGTCCTCCAGCTCAATGAGGCCCATCAGTTCAATCGGGGTGGGGATCGGTGGATGGTGGAGAGCTAAGAGGGTACCTTTTTTCGCAGGCGTTTCTAGTTCTCTGGCGAGCCATTCCAACTGGGCCAGTGTCAATTCGCCGTGGTGATAGCCGGGCACCGAAGTATCGAGGGCAATAATTCTGAGACCATTCACGACAGAGACAGCATCCTGGGGAGCGGACGAGGGCGCGTTGCCTGTCAAAACCGATGAAAAGGCTTCCCTCTCATCGTGGTTTCCCATTACCCACACAATCTGGGTGTTGAGCTTTGTCGCCCAGGGCTCCACCAAAGAGCGCAGACGCCGATAGGCGTCCTCTTCTCCTCGATCCGCTAGGTCTCCGGTGAAGACCAGGGCGTCAATGGTGATTCCGCTGGCCACCAAGCGTTCCATCAGCAGCATCAGGGGCGCATCAGAGTCGATGGATCCATACAGCTTGGCATTCCCCGCCAGAAGGTGAGTGTCACTGATGTGCACCACGACGTGCTCTGCGGGGGGGTGTTGGCCAAACGAGCTCATACCCCCAGCTTAGGCGTGGACGCCTCGCACCCCCGGGAGCAAAAACGCCACATCTGCCGCCTCGGTCAGCACCATTGCCCCCACGTCACGAGCAATCCGGAAACATCCTCTGGTTGCGGGGTCGCCCCACCGCCCCGGAACCACACCAATCTCTCGACCCAGTCCCGCCGCGTGATGGGCCGTGTTGATGGCTCCCGAGCGATAGGCGGCCTCCACCACCACGACCCCGTCGGACAGCGCGGCAATCAGGCGATTCCTGGCCAGAAAACGTTCTGGCCGAATCCGCAGCCCACAGGGCGCTTCAGAGAAAACAGCCCCGCGTTCCTCAATCTGGCTCATCAGCGCGGTGTTTTCGCTCGGATATACCGATTCCAACCCTCCTGCGAGGACGCAGAGCGGCACCCTCTGGTGAATCAGGCTTGCCTGATGCGCCACCGTATCAATCCCCGCGGCTCCTCCCGAGAGGACGGCGACGCCTTCGCTCCACGTTCCGGCCACAATGCTGGTTGCGTTTCCCAGCCCCGCGCCACTGGGTCGCCTACTTCCCACAACAGCAAGCACAGGAAGGGTCGTTGCTGCCTCAGGGTTCCCCCTGAACCAGAGTGCGAGCGGTGCCGCCTCTCCCAAGTCCGCAAGCCTGGCGGGCCAGGCCGGGTGCGAAGGGTAGAGAACGCCGATTCCCGCCCGGACTTGCTGCAGAAGTGAGGCAGAGACCCCGTCAGCGTCGTATCTCTCATGCAACGTGCCCAGGTGCTTTCGATCTCCTCCGGTCACCTCCCCCCTCACAAGGGACAGGGTCGCCGCATGCGAGCGGGGAGCAAGCACCCGCGCCAATGCTTCCGCTGGCCCAAACAGCTCACACAGGTCCCGAGCAAGCACATCACCGGGGTGAGCGATCATTCCCCAGGCGATGCGAGAGCTGTCATCGTTCATATCGGCACCGTGCCAGACAACCCCGCCAACCGGGGCTTGAGACCCCAACCCTGGGATAACTCCTGGGTGAAAGGCGCTCTGGACCGATTACTCGTCGAGCGCTAGCTCGGTGGGGAGTTTCAGTTCTTTGTTGCCGAGCTCTTCGACGTTGACGTCTTTGAAAGTCAATACGGTCACCTGGGAAACAAAACGATCCGAACGGTAGACGTCCCACACCCAGACGTCCTTCAGCGTGAGTTCAAAATAGAAGTCACCGCCGCGATCAACAACTTCGCGAGTGACCTCATTAGCCAAATAGAACCGCCGTTCAGTTTCCACGACATAGCGAAACTGGGAGACGATATCGCGGTATTCCCGGTACAGCGCTAACTCGGCCTCGCGGTCATAGTCCTCAAAGTCATCGGGCCCCATGGCCTGGAGTCTAGTGAACCTTCGCTAAAAGTGAATCCAGGTCTTTCGGTGGAGGGGAGTGACACCGTGGGTAGTGATGGCTTCCCGGTGTCCCGCTGACCCATAGCCCTTGTGACGCTCAAAACCATATTCCGGATACTCCTCGCCGAAGCGGACCATGCACGCATCACGATGGACTTTCGCAATCACCGATGCGGCGGAAACTGAAACACAGTCACGGTCAGCCTTTTCTTTTGTCACCACCGCCAGAGGGTGGGGCAAATGCGGGGTCACGAAATCATGAGAGCCATCCAAGAGCAACACCGAAGAACCCACGGACACGCCCTGGGCGGCCAGGTCCCGAAGCCCCCGGACGACCGCCGTCGCCAGCGCCTTCACGATTCCGCCGTCATCAATTTCCTGCGGGCTTGATTCGCCAATCGCACAATACGTGAAAGTCTCGCGAATCGCTTCGGCAATACCAGGGCGCTTTTTCTCGGATATCACTTTTGAATCGCGTAACCCCTCGGGCCACTGGGTGTGGTGTGGCTCCCAGACCACCAACCCGATGACGGCGGGTCCCGCCAGCGGGCCACGCCCCACCTCGTCACAACCAATCACCCGGGGATAACCCTGGGCAATCAGCCTGCTCTCCACCTCCAGGGTGGGAAATACGGGAGGACTCAGGGTTGTCTCGACTCAACGTCAGAAAACACCGACGAGTAGTTCGACAGCCAGCTCCAACGCTCTTGGGGCCAGGAAATTACTAGGGCTCGACCCACCACGTTGTCTATCGGCACAAATCCACCACCGGGTTTATCCATATTGCGACGCGAGTCGGCCGAGTTATAGCGGTTATCCCCCATCATCCATAATGAGCCCTCGGGGACTGTGACCTCAAAATCATTACTGCTGACCTTGGAGACACCCTCGGGCATCTGAACATAATTTTCTGGCAGGGCAACCCCGTTGACGCTCATCGCCCCGGTGACATCGCAACACACGACGGTGTCCCCGGGTAACCCGATGACTCTTTTCACCAGGTGCTGATTATCATCCGGGCTGGTCAGTCCCACAAAGACGGAAATTCCGTTCAAGACCCGGGACAGCGGATCGTCTTCGCTGACACCGCTTTGGCTTGAGAGCCATCCCCCGGGATCGACGAAGACCACCACATCCCCGCGGTTGAGGTCAAACACAGCCGGGGTCAACTGGCTCACAATGATGCGATCGTCACGAATCAAGGTTGCTTCCATGGATTCCGTGGGAATAAAAAATGACCGAATCAAAAAGGACTTGATAAAAAACGAGACCACCAAAGCGGCCAACACAATCACGAGGGCGTCACGAAGAAAGCGGAAAATCATCCGCAGGGGTGACCTCCGGCTAGACGCCATGATGGGCTGGTCGTCGGGAGAGCTTAGGAATCGCGCTTTTCGCGAATCTTCGCCTTCTTGCCGCGAAGGCTTCGCAAGTAATACAGCTTCGCGCGACGCACGTCACCGCGAGAAACAACCTCGATGTGGTCGATCACGGGAGAGTGAATGGGGAAGGTACGTTCGACACCCACCTGGAAGCTGATTTTACGGACAATGAAAGTTTCGGTGACGCCGTGTCCGGAACGCGCAATCACAACGCCCTGGAAAACCTGGATACGCGAGCGCGTACCTTCCACAATGTTCACGTGCACCTTGACGGTGTCACCGGCGCGGAAGTCAGGAATATCAGACCGAAGCGACGCTTGGTCAATGAAATCGAGGGTTTGCATGATGTCTCTTCTCTGCGCCGCCACAGGTCGCACGCGAATATAAGTAAGGAGGTAGAGCTGTGACCCACCGAAGTGGTGTGCTACTCCCCTGTGGCAGAGGCGCACGGTGGCACAAGTGTTTATTCTGCCACAGATTTGGGGCTGACACCATTTGTTCTGAACTAGGGTTGGAGGCCTATGATTCCTCGCCATTCTCGCGCAACCATTGAGGAAATGCGCCCGGTGGGTGCTTTCGTCGCCTCAGTGTTGACTACCCTGAAATCCCGCGCACTACCGGGCGTCAATCTTCTGGAGCTCGATGCTCTCGCCCACACGATGATCAAAGACGTGGGAGCGGAGAGTTGTTATATCGATTATCACCCCTCCTTTGGCGGGTCTCCCTTTGGCAAGGTGCTCTGCACCTCGGTCAATGACGCAGCCCTTCACGGACTCCCCCACGACTACACCCTGCAACAGGGCGACCTGCTCTCCCTTGACTTCGCGGTGAGCCTCCACGGTTGGGTTGCCGATTCCGCCCTCACCCTGGTGGTGGGCGGACATCCCACCCCCGAGGACCAACGCCTCATCGACACCTGCGAAAAAGCTCTTCTGGCGGGAATTTCTCACGCGCGCTCTGGCAACCGCTTGGGCGATATATCCGCCGCGATCGGAGCAGTGTCTCGGGGTGGGGGATACCAGGTCAATACCGACTTTGGTGGCCATGGCGTGGGTCGCACCATGCACGAAGACCCATCGATTGCTAACGATGGCGAGGCGGGACGGGGCCCCAAGCTCAAACCTGGGATGGTCTTCGCGATTGAACCATGGTTGATGGAGAACACCGCCGAAGTGTTTACCGATGTGGATGGTTGGACTCTCAAAAGTGTCGATGGTTCGCGCTCAGCACATGTGGAACACACCGTGGTCATCACCCAAGGGGATCCCTTGGTCTTGACCGCGAGAGACTAATCCGCCACTAAGTCCGGGCGCATAGCCTTAGTTCTTGCCAGCGACTGCTCGTGGCGCCACTGGCGAATAGCTTCGTGATTGCCCGAGAGCAGGACCTCGGGAACATCTAAACCCCGCCAGTGGCGCGGTTTGGTGAAGGAGGGATACTCCAGCAATCCTGATTCGTGGCTCTCTTCAGACAACGACTCGGGATTGCCCATAAAACCTGGCATCAATCGCACAATGGCCTCGAGCATCACCAGCACAGCCACTTCGCCACCGTTGAGGACATAATCCCCCACACTGAGCTCCATCACCGCAGTGTCCTCCGAGTAGTGCTCCACGACTCGCTGATCAATTCCTTCATACCGCCCACAGGCAAAGACGAGGTGCTCGGCTTGCGCCAACTGGGTGGCGGTCTCCTGCGTAAAGAGAGCCCCCGCAGGGGTGGGAACAATCAGCACAGACCCAGGCGTTACCAGCGGATCCAGAGCGTTCCCCCACACCTCGGGTGACATGACCATACCCGCCCCGCCGCCATAGGGTGTGTCATCCACACTCTTATGCACTCCGGTGGCATGGTCCCGCAGGTTCGTAATGGAGAGATCCAGCAACTGCGAAGCTGTGGCTTTCCCCATCAGGGACACATCGAGGGCATCAAAAATTTCGGGGAAGATGCTGACAATATCGATCTTCACCGGTTTATCCCTCAGCCTCTTCCAGCGACTCAAACAGCCCACCGGGCGGGGTAATGGTCACGCTTCCGCCAGCGACATCGACCTGTGGCACAAAAGCCGCTACAAACGGCAGCAGGACCTCTCCCGCGGGTGTCTCCACCACGAGCAGGTCTTGGCCTGGGAAATGCTCCAGTCGAGAAATTGTTCCGACCGACACTCCCTCCCGCATCACCGAAAGCCCGACCAGTTCGTGGTCAAACCAGGCGTCCTTCTCCGTGGGCCTCGTCGCAGGGTCGTGTTCGATCCAAAGAATCGCTTTCGCGATGCTTTCGGCCGCATCACGATCCTCAATTCCTTCGAAAAAGGCCACCGGGGACGAATTCACTTCCCGGATACTCGCCAGTGTCAGCGTTTTACCCAACCACGGCGAATCAGTCGGAACCTGAAGCTTAAACTCGCTGCCCACCGTGAATCGAAGTTCAGGGTCGTCGGTATAGACCTCAAGCTTCAACCCGCCTTTTAGCCCGTGGGCTCGGACCAGGCGTGCGACGCGGAGTTCCACTGCCTCCGGCCTAGGTGCAATGGGCGGGGAGCCAGCAGGCATTAGCTGTCGGTATCGACGACATCGACTCTGACCTTGCGGCCATCCGCCAACGCATTAACCAGTGCGCGCAACGCTTTCGCCGTGCGACCGGCACGGCCAATCACACGACCCAAGTCATCAGGGTGAACCCGAACCTCGAGGAGTTCACCGCGAGGAGTGTCCACCACCGTGACACTGACCTCGTCCGGGTTATCAACGATTTCCCGGACAAGGTGATTCAGCGCACGATCCAACATGACTATTCGCCGGGCTTAACGTCTTCGGCGGGAGCTTCCTCAGCGGCTGCCTCGTCGGCAGGTGCCTCCGGTGCGGCTTCCTCAGCTGCGGGCGCTTCGGGAGCGGCTTCTTCAGCAGGTGCTTCCACTGGTGCCTCTTGGGCTGCGGGAGCCTCTTCGGCGGGGGCTTCTGCAGCAGGAGCGTCAGTGGTTTCTTCCACGGCTGCTGGTGCTTCTGCTACGACCTCAGCGTCAGCAACGGGTGCTTCTGCTGGAGCGTCTTCCACAGGAGCATCTGCCTTAGGTGCTTCCTCGACAGGCTTCGCGGCCTTCGGGCGCAACACAGGCTTCTTCTTCGCATCAGCGGCGAATGCCACCTTGGGCTCGGCAAACTTGACGGTGCTCTTGGCGTTCTTGTCGCCCTTGAACTTGCCCCAATCACCGGTGAGCTTCAACAGTGCTGCGACCTGCTCGGTGGGCTGTGCGCCGACACCTAACCAGTAGAGCGCGCGCTCCGAGTTAATCTCGATGACCGAAGGGTCCTGGGTGGGGTGATACAACCCGATTTCCTCAATCGCACGACCGTCGCGCTTGGTGCGGGAATCGGCGACGACGATGCGGTAGTACGGCGCGTGGATCTTGCCCATGCGCTTCAAACGAATTTTTACAGCCACGTTTCTCCAAGTTGATAAGTTGCGATAACTACCAACGATTACGTGGGGGCACAATCGTCAGAGAATCAAAGGGTGGGATTACACCTGATAGAGGGTCGGGTGATGATCTCCAGCGCCCTATTCTGTCAGATTTTTGACCCCAGCGGTAACCACACCGCAAATTTCTAAGAACCGGCTATTTTTGCCCCAGCCCAAAGCTGGAACCCTGTTCCGCGGGTGCAGGAGCCCCCGACACTTCGCGAGCTCTCGTGGCGGGGTTACCCGACCGAGAGCCGGTTTTCTTCTTTGCCTTCTTCTTGGAACTGCCGCCTCCGCGCGCAATAGGTCCCATACCAGGAAGTTGGGGGATCCCGCCTTTGGCCACAGTTTTCATCATTTTTGCGGCCTGCTCAAAGCGCACCACCAGTTGGTTCACCTCGGTCACCGTGGTTCCTGAACCAGAAGCAATGCGCAACCGCCTCGAGCCGTTGAGCACTTTGGGCGTCAAGCGCTCGCGAGGAGTCATCGATTGGATGATGGCCTCGGTCCTAACCAAGTCGCCCTCATCAACATTCTCAATCTGGTCTTTCATTGCCCCGGCACCGGGCAACATTTTCAGCATTCCCGACAGGGAACCCATCTTTTTGATTTGTTGCAGCTGGCCGAGGAAATCATCGAGGCTGAAAGTTTCGGATCGAAACTTTTCTTCCATCTCTTTGGTTTGTTCCTCATCGAACGTCTTTTGCGCTTGTTCGATGAGGGTGAGGATGTCCCCCAAATCAAGAATCCGACTGGCCATCCGGTCGGGGTAGAAGACGTCAAACTCGTTTTGCTTTTCTCCCGTGGAGGCAAAGAGGACCGGGCGGCCGGTGACACCGGTCACACTCAGCGCTGCACCACCTTTCGCATCACCATCGAGTTTGGTCAGCACAACGCCGGTGAAATCAACACCGTCTTGGAAGGCTTTGGCGGTGTGGACAGCGTCTTGGCCGATCATCGCGTCTATGACAAACAAGACTTCATCCGGGTCGCTCGCTTTTCGAATCGCGGCGGCCTGCTTCATCATGTCGACATCCACACCCAAACGGCCAGCGGTGTCGAGAATGGCAATATCGTGGTTCTTTTCTTTCGCGTATTTCACACCGGCTTTGGCGACCGCCACCGGGTCTCCCACGCCATCGCCTGGCTCAGGCGCAAAAAACGCAGCCCCGGCCTGCTCGGCAACAATTCCCAATTGCTTGACCGCCCCGGGGCGTTGAAGGTCACAGGCAATCAGCACCGGGGTGTGACCCTGGTCTTTCAACCACCGCGCGAGCTTACCCGCCAACGTCGTTTTACCCGAACCCTGCAAGCCCGCCAACATGATCACGGTGGGGGGTGTTTTGGCAAAAGTCAGCGGGCGCTGATTTCCTCCCAAGATGGCGACCAACTCTTCATTGACAATCCCGACAACCTGTTGGGCGGGGTTGAGTGCCGTGTTCACCTCGTCAGAAAGCGCTCGTTCCCGAACAGCGGCGGTGAAGGTCTTGACAACCTCCAGGGCAACATCTGATTCCAGGAGAGCGCGACGAATATCGCGCACCGTGCCATCCACGTCCGCGGCGGAGAGTTTGCCTTTGTTACGCAGGGCGGCAAACGTCTGCGTCAGGCGCTCGGAGAGGGAGGAAAATACGGCCATAAAAATCAAGACTATCCGAGCCGCCACAGACACAGTGAGGAGGCCGCGCCTTCTATGCTGGGAAACATGCCCCTGGTTACTTTTGGCCTCCATGCACCCGACATTGGCGACGGGGTGTTCCTAGCCCCCAACGCCACCCTGATTGGGGAGGTCACCATCTCCCGGGGAGTGACGATCATGTTTGGCGCCGTGCTGCGAGCCGACCGTGACGCGATTTCGGTGGGGCAAGGGTCCAACCTGCAAGACAATGTGGTGATTCACGGTGACCCGGGTTATCCCGCGGTCATCGGCGAGGGCGTCAGCGTGGGACACGCTGCGGTGGTTCACGGTGCTGAGGTTGGCAATAATTGTTTGATTGGCATGGGAGCCACTGTGCTCAATGGGGCGCGTATTGGAGCAGGATCACTGATTGCGGCAGGAACCGTCGTACTCGAAGGCACCGTTATCCCCCCGGGGTCACTGGTGGCGGGCGTTCCCGGGAAAGTGCGCCGGGAACTCACCACAGCTGAAGCGGAGGGGATCCGCGCGAATGCCCGGACCTACCAAGACCTGGGAAGGGCCTATTTGGCCTCGCCCTAAGTGGTGAGTGCCGCCGCGAAAGCGGGGGCAGAAAAACCAGTCATATCGTCAATTCCTTCACCCTCCCCCACAAGCTTGATGGGGATCCCCGTGTTCTTTTGAACACTGAGGACAAAACCGCCTTTGGCACTGCCATCTGTTTTGCTCAGCACTAACCCCGTGACGCCCGCGTGCTGGAGGAACGCATCCGCCTGGAGCACACCGTTTTGGCCGGTGGTGGCGTCAAGGACCAGGAGGACTTCGGAAATGGGAGCCAGTTTTTCAACCACCCGGCGAATTTTGGTCAATTCATCCATCAACCCAGCCTTGGTATGAAGGCGACCCGCGGTGTCAATAATGACAATGTCTATGCCTTCGGCAAGGGCTTTCTCGACCGCTGTGTATGCCACAGACGCCGGGTCTTGCCCGGCCTGGTCGGGAACCACAATCGGAACTTCTGCGCGCTGCGCCCACGTGGTCAGTTGTTCCACTGCGGCCGCGCGAAAGGTGTCCGCCGCCGCAATAATCACGCTTCGCCCAGCCCGCGTCACAAACTTCGCGAGCTTGCCAATAGTCGTTGTCTTTCCCACACCGTTCACACCAACCACCATGATGACAGCCGGGCGAGCGCTCAAATCCAGGGTGGGGTCATAGGCCGCGAGCTTTTCTTCCAACGTGTCGCGGACAATGGCTTGAACATCGGCAGGATTGCTGGTGCCAATGCGATGTACCTCGTCGCGGACGCTGCCCAACACCTCGTCGGCGACATCGGGGCCAAAATCAGCCTGAAGCAGGGAAGACTCGAGTTCTTCCCAGGTCTCTTCCGTGATCTCAGCCTGATGGATGAGCCCTTTCAGGGCGCGCCCCAGCGACCACTTCCCGCTCCCCCAAGCCATGGTGGGCCCTAGTCTTCGGGAATCGGTTCAAACCCGATGACCGGTAGAGTTTCCGACACCGCAGGGCCATCGAGACGGACAAGGTCCAAGACTTCGGTGGCCATGATGCCCAAGCTGACCGAAGCGGCAGCACCGACAAGAAGCCATCCTGCCCGCTGCTTGTTCCCCATCGCTCAACCCTACGCTCTTGGCCTAAGAAGCCAAAGCTTCCTGCTCCCTGACACGCTGACCCACGACCGCACTTACGCCGTCTGCGCGCATGGAGACCCCATAGAGCGCATCGGCGATTTCCATGGTGCGCTTCTGGTGGGTAATGACAATCAACTGCGAATCCTTTCGAAGCGATTCGATCACGCTCAAGAGCCTGCCCAGGTTGGCATCATCGAGAGCCGCTTCCACCTCATCGAGTATGTAAAAAGGGCTCGGGCGAGCCTTGAATATCGCGATTAAGAGCGCGACAGCCGCGAGAGACCGCTCGCCACCGGAGAGCAACGACAGACGCTCAATTTTCTTTCCCGCAGGCCTGACGGACACGTCAATGCCGGTGGTCAAGAGATCATCCGGCGCAGTCAGCGACAACGAGCCGGTGCCGCCAGGGAACAAGATGGGGAAGACCTCATCAAACGCGCGCTGCGTATCGGCGAAGGCGTCAGCAAAGATGGTCTGCATCGTCCTGTCAAGGTCTTCCATGATCGATTCCAGGTCTTTCCTGGTTTTGCTCAGGTCTTCCAGCTGTTCTTTCAAGAAGGTGTGGCGATCCTCCAGAGCGTTGAACTCCTCCAAAGCCAGGGGATTGACCTTCCCCAACTGGTCAAGCTGCTTGGAGGCCTTGGCTAAGCGTGCTTCTTGAACAACACGATCAAACGGTGTCCCCTCGTCGTCTTCGCTGTCTCCGGGAACCAGGGAATCGGGGGAATATTCCTCCAGCAGCAGCGCCTCGCTGAGGCCCAGTTCGAGATTCACACGCTCGAGCAGGGTGGTGCGCTGAAGTTTCTTTTCATAAATGTGCATCTCCAGCGAGTGGACGCTCTCCGTGATGGAGGCAAGGCGCTCCCGAAGGGTGGCGTCCTTGGCGCGCAGATCCGTGAGCTCTCCCTGGCTGGCCTGGCGGTGTGCTTCTGCCCTCACCAAAGCGCTGGCGGATTCTTCAACGCTGGCGTGGACAAGGCTGAGGACATTGGGCAGCACACCCAGGACCGCCCTGGCTCGTTTGGCTTTTGCAACCCGGTCGCGATACTTCGCCTCTTCGCGGGCTTTTGCTGCCTCTTCTTCGGCCTTGCGAGCCTGGGCAACACGAAGCGATTCGCTCGCCTGCCGCACCCCTTGACGGAGCCCTTCTAGCCCAATGCGAGCGTCTACTTCTTCAGTGGCAACGGCATCGAGTAGCTCCACCAATTCTTGGCGCTGGGCGTGATCAATGACGGGCCGCTCCGTAGCGAGGAATACTTCGTGTTCCTCTCGAGCTGATTCGTGGGCGTTCCGAGCGGTCTCCAGGCTTTCCCCGGCAAGACGGAAGTGTTCTTCCAATCGTGAAATTTCTGCGTGAGCCGCCTCGAGGGAAGCCCTGGCGCTAGAAACTTGTTCGCTGAGCTCTGCTCTCTTCACATCGGCCGCCCTCAGCTCAGCCCTCGCCTGCGTGACCTTTTCCGCTGTGGCCGTCTTTGTGTCTCCCGCTTCGGCGGCAGCGAAGCGTGCGCGCTCAAGTTCGACAGATCGAAGAGTCAAATCTGTGTGGGCGGAATCCCGCTCGGCGGCAAGCTCCAACCGGGAACGGGCTTGCCCTGATCCGGTTTGCACTACGTGCTCGCCAAAAACATCTCCTGACTTGGTGACCACGATGACGCCCGAGGGCAACTTCGACGTCCCGCCCCACGCTCCCCTCACCGCAGCAATATCGTCTGCGACATAGGTGCCGCGGAGCAGGGCAAGGACCCCTGCAGGTCCGGTGACAAGCTGCGTTGCCGCCATCACGCCTGGCACCTCAGCGGTGGCAGTGTCTGCGGCGTCAGCAATCACCAATTCCACGCGCGCGGTCTCGCTTCCTGAGCGAGCACTCACCACCTCGAGTGCGGCCGAACGCGACTCCACCAGGAACGCATCGGTGAGTGAACCGAGCGCCCTGGCAATCGCCGTTTCATACCCGGGCGTCACCGTCAGTGCATCAGAAACGCGGCCGGTGACTCCTCTGTGTTCGGAGAGGTCGTCATCACCGGTGTCGGTGTGGAGGGCCAGATCGAGAGCGGAAACCGTGGCGGCCAATGCTTCGTGTTCGCGCTCGAGCTGGTGAAGAGCACTTCGCGTGGCCTGCTCGGTCTCTTCTGCGACACGGAGCAGCTCTTCTGCTTCAGCCAGTGCCTGCTCAAACGCTTGGGCGACGATATCTGAGGACGAACCACCACCACTCTGCACGGCCTCCAAGGCGCGCTCGAGCTCCGCGGCACGCTCTCTGGCGCGCTCGAGGGCGCCTTCTTGGCGAGCCAGGTCTTCCGCGCTGGAGGTGGCGTGACCACGAGCGCGCTCCAGGCTCGCCTCGAGCGCTCGGGCCTTCGCATCCCAGGCGTCAGCGGCCTCCATGGTGTCCCGGCTGTGGAGATCAAGTGCCACCAGTGACGCCTTGTGGGTGGCGAGCCTGGCGGAAATGTTCCCCACTGTTGCTTCATGGGCGCTCACGGCCGCCCCTGCGCGGGTCAGGTCTTCGGCTAGATCCGCAAGAACTTCGTCGCTGATGGTGTGAAGGACGCTCTCTGGGGATTCTTCTTCCGCTCCTCCGGCGCGCTCGGTGGCCAAAGATTCCAGAGCCTTCAGGCCCTCAGAGACGCGCCTGATTGCAAAATCGGTGCTGCGGGCTTTATCAAGGTCGTCATTGCCGGCACCGGCTTCCAACTCGGCAATGCGTCGCCGCCCCGAGTCGGCTTGATCAGCCAGTGCTGCCCGCTCAGTGGCGCGTTCTTGTTCATTGAGGTGGAATGAGGCGATTGCCGCTCCCAGTGCGACCACATCATCGGCGAGAACCCGGGCTTTCGCGTCCCTCACCACCGCCTGAATGCTCTGGGCCTGCTTGGCGATGTCTGCTTGTCGACCCAGCGGCGTCAACTGGCGACGAATTTCACCCGCCAGGTCATTCAGGCGCGTGAGGTTGGCCTGCATAGATTCGAGCTTGCGCTGGGTTTTTTCTTTACGCCTGCGGTGCTTGAGAATCCCGGCGGCCTCTTCAATGAAGCGTCGCCGGTCATCGGGGCTCGCGTGTAACACCTGGTCTAGTTGGCCCTGACCCACGATGACGTGCATTTCGCGACCCAGACCGGAGTCACTGAGAAGTTCTTGAACATCGAGCAATCGAACGGGTTCTTTGTTGATCGCATATTCGCTGGCACCGTTGCGAAAGAGGGTGCGGGAGATGGTGACTTCGCTGTAGTCGATGGGAAGTGCCCCATCGGAGTTATCGATGGTGAGCATGACCTCTGCTCGACCCAGCGGCGCTTTGGAGGTGGTGCCAGCGAAGATGACATCTTCCATGGACCCACCGCGCAAGGTCTTGGCGCCCTGTTCACCCATCACCCAGGCCAGGCCATCAACGACATTGGATTTACCGGACCCATTGGGTCCCACGACGCAGGTGACACCGGGTTCAAAAGCAAAGGTGGTCGGTTGAGCGAAGGACTTAAACCCCTTAAGCGTGAGGGATTTCAGATGCACTGATTACTCCGCTTCTCGGTGGACACTAAGGACTGGCTACAAACTTACCCGACCCTGGGAACCCGCTGACATCGAGGGCATCGGTGGGAGGAGCGGTTCATCCACGGCTCCCGCACCAGAATGCTCCCACACCTCGCACAGGGCGAGCGCTGCTGGCCATAGGCCATCAAGGAGCGGGAAAAATATCCACTCTTTCCATTGACATTCACATACTGCTGGTCAAACGAGGTTCCCCCCTCGGCGAGCGCTTTCATCAAGACCTCTTTAACGTTGTGAATCAAGAGGGCAAAAGTTTTCTTTGACAACCGATTCGTGGGATATCGATAATGCAACTGCGTGGCCCACAGTGCCTCATCGGCATAAATATTGCCGATGCCACTGATCACCCCCTGGTCGAGCAGCACCCTTTTGATTTCTGTGTTCTTTCCCCGAACCTTGGCGCTCACGGCATCGAGGTCAAACGCTTCATCAAGCGGGTCCCTCGCGATGTGTGCCACGGAGTGGGGAACACGTGGGTCATCACTACCCCAGCCACCGGCGCCATCGCCGTCCACCAGATCGTCGACCGCCAGTGAACCGAAGATGCGTTGATCGACAAACCCCACCACATACGGCTTGCCCGTGGCGGGGACCAGGCCGAGGCGAATGCGCAGATGCGACCCAAAGTCAGAAGCTTCCTCCCCCAGTAATACCTGTCCACTCATTCCCAGATGGCAGACCAGGGCTTGGGTCGTGCCGCGGAGGGGAATCCACAAGAACTTTCCCCGACGAAGTGGGCTGTCAAACTCGGCGCCCTCGAGGCGGTGGCGAAAGTCTTCTGAAGGACCGCGGTGGCGTTTGAGAGATCGGGGATCAAGAACTTCGACCGACTCAACCCGGGCTCCAGGCACCACGGGGACGAGGCCCAAGCGCACCACCTCAACCTCAGGAAGCTCGGGCATGAAAGATTTAGGCCCTGAGGCTTTTCAGCGCCACACTGGCAGCAACCAATTCTGCTGCTTTTTTTGAGCTTCCAGATCCCTCTCCGACGGGTGTGCGCTCCGGCGAAGGGGAGTCCAGGAAAACCTGGGCGACAAAGATTTTTGCGTGGTCGGGACCGGAGTGGGTGATCGTGTACTGGGGCACACCGCTCTGGTGCTTGGCGGCCCACTCTTGGAGGGCAGTCTTCGGGTCACTTACTTCGCTGCGCGCATCGGCGTCGTCGACGAGCCCGCCCATCAACCGCTCCACACACGCGGTGGCAGCGACGGGGCCTTGATCGAGAAATACCGCGGCAATCAAGGCTTCGAGGGTGTCCGCCAACAGGGAGGGTTTTTCCCGGCCTCCCGTCAGTTCTTCACCGCGCCCTAAGCGCAGGTGAACACCCAGGTTGATGGACTCAGCTACTTCTGCCAAAGCACTGGTCGAGACGATACTTGCGCGACGTTTCGCCAGTTCCCCTTCGGGAAGATCCGGGAAGCGCAGATAGAGAGAGTGGGTGATGGCTTGACCCAACACGGCATCGCCCAAGAATTCGAAGCGTTCGTTATCGAGCCCGCCCTGCTCGTAGGCATAAGAAGAGTGCGTGAGGGCGCGCTCAAGAACCTCGAGGGAGACCTCAACGCCCAGCGCCTCCAACAGGGGGGCCGGGTCGGGTGCAGCGGATGGAGAAACCGGACCGGCTTCCTCATGCACTCCCACGTTAGACGTCGGCGACCTTGCGGCCCTTGTATTCCATGAACAAAGGTGTTCCGGCGCTGTCTTCCACCACGGATGCGCGGTGAGGCAGACGATAGACCGTCTTGCCGCCTTCGGTGGACTTCACCAGGGTAGGCAGCTCAGCCTTCCACGCCGAACGACGGTGACGGGTGTTCGACCGGGATTTCTTCCGCTTGGGGACTGCCATGGTTCTCTTCTTTCGCTTGCTGTTTAGGAGCTCTCGGGATTTTTGTCCTCGAGCAGTTTAGCCAGTTCTTGCCACCGGGGATCAATGGCATCCTCGCTAGCTTCGCTAGCGGGAGCATCTCGCTTTTCCCCCGTTGCAGGGTCCAAGCCGAAACACTGTGGGGAACACGTTGGCTGGAAGGGAAGTTCTAAGACGACCGCATCCCGAATGACACTCTCAAGTTCAAGGGCGTCGTGATCCACCGTGTAAGAATCGGGCTCGTCCCCAGAGTACGCGAAAAGCTCTCGAAAATCGACTCGGTGCTCAAAGGTGAAGCTATCGAGGCATCGCACACACGAGGCAGTCGCCTCGGTGTGCACCTCCGCGGTCGCCAAAATACCCTCCTGGAGACCTTCCAAGCGCAACTCCACGGTCATGGGAGAACCTTCGGAGACCACGGCAACCGCTGTGCCGTATTGCTCGGGTGCTGCAATGTCGAGGGTGAGCTCACGCATTGCCCCGGGTTGATGAGAAAGGTCTTTGACCCCTACGCGTAAGGGGGATGCTTTGCTATGTGCCACGTGACCAGTGTAGAAGGCTTGGCTTAGAAAAAAGCGAAAACTAGGGCAGTTCGGTGTGTGCCAGGTAGTCAGCGACCGCGTGGGGCACATACGGCGCCACATCGCCCCCCAACGAGGCAACCTGGCGCACCAGGGAGCTGGAGACGTGGGCGTTGGCAGGGTTGGGTAGCAGGAATACGGTTTCAATTCCGGCCAGATTGCGATTCACAATCGCCATTGGAGTTTCATAGGTCACATCTACTTGAGAGCGGATTCCCTTGACCAACACCCTCGCCCCCACATCGGTGCAGTAATCAACCAGCAATCCCACACTCCAGGAAGTGACAACTATCTTCCCCGCCAGCTGTGCGTCAGCGATGGAGCGCTCCAGCAGGGTGACCCGCTGGGCGATAGGAAAAAGGGCTTCTTTGCCAGGATTGTGGACCACCAACACGTGCACCTCGTCAAAAAGCCCGGCAGCACGTTCAATCACGTCAAGATGCCCCAGGGTCACAGGGTCAAAGGATCCAGGAACGACAGCAACGGTGCTCATTCTCTAAGCCTATGACCCGAGTGTTACAAAAATGTGACGCGGCCTACGTCTTTTCGAGATATTCCTCAGCGCCGTCATCCAAGCGCCGACCAATTTCGGCACGGAGTCCGGGATAATCGATAAGCTCGGGGTCTTTTTCCACCAACGCCTCCGCATACGTTCGGGCTGCGTCGATCACATCTCCATCCCGTGTCACCCGCAACAATTTGAGCCTGGAGCGCACCCCTGATTGTCTGACTCCCAACACATCGCCTTCGCTGCGCAGTTCGAGATCCTTCGCGGCCAGTTCAAACCCATCCAGCGTGCTGGCAACGACCTCTACACGCTCTCGGGCATTCGTCCCCGTTTCCGCATAGCTCACCAACAAACAGGTGCCACCGTATTCACCGCGGCCCACCCGGCCGCGAAGCTGGTGGAGTTGGCTCACGCCAAACCGATCGGCATCAAGGATGACCATCACGGAAGCATTGGGGACGTCAATTCCCACTTCGATGACCGTTGTGGCAATGAGGACATCGATGTCTCCGGCCGCAAAAGCAGACATCACTCCGTCTTTTTCCGCACTGGGCATCCGACCGTGGAGCGCTTCAATTCTCATCCCCGCAAGCTCGGAGAGCCCGCGAAGCAGCGGCAAGGTTTCTTCCACCGTGCTCAGCGGTTTCTTTGCGAGCTGCTCTGACTCGTCCTCAATGTCGGTGTCTTCTTCTACGACCGCCGCCGTAATCGCCGGTGCCACCACGAAAGCCTGCCGGCCTGCCCTCACTTCTTCGGCCACCCTTTGCCACACCCGGGAATACCACCCGGGGTGGTCAGCCAAAGCAACGACGTGCGAAGAAATGGGGCTGCGGCCCTGAGGCATCGTGGCGATAGTGGACACATCCAAATCGCCAAACACCGTCATTGCCACGGTGCGAGGGATAGGTGTTGCCGTGAGCACCAACAGGTGAGGGTGCTGACCTTTTTGTCGCAATACTTCCCTCTGGTCCACCCCAAACCGATGTTGTTCATCGATGACCACCAGACCCAAATCAGCAAATTGAACGGCATCGCCTAGCAACGCATGGGTTCCCACAATCACGTGGGACGCTCCCGATGCCGCTGCCAATAGTGCTTTCTTTTTGGCCGCCGCGGGCAGCGACCCTGTAAGCAGGACGGGGTTTAGCCTGGCGGAGGCATCAGGCCCCAGGGTGTGCATGAGCGATCGAAAGTGCTGGTTAGCCAGCACCTCGGTCGGGGCCAGCAATGCCGTTTGCCCGCCCGATTGCGACACGGTGACCATTGCACAGGCCGCAACAACGGTCTTCCCTGAACCCACCTCACCCTGCACAAGTCGTGTCATGGGGTGAGGCGCAGCCATGTCTTCATGGATCTGGTTGACCACCGTGACTTGATCCTCGGTCAATTCAAAAGGTAAAGAGGCGAGGAAAGCATTGGTGTCCTCGCCTGGTTTTCTCGTGACTCCTGCCACTTGGCGCTGGCGCTGCCTCCTCGCGACCAAGGCACACTGCAGGGTCAAGGCTTCCTGGAACCGCAATGACTTTTGTGCGCTTGCCCACCCGGCGGCCTCCACAGGCCGGTGAATGTGGACCAGCGACTCGTAATGGCCGAGGATTCCCTCTGCCTCTCGAATTGTGTCTGGCACCGCTTCGTCCTTCAGTTCCAGAACGTCCAGCACCACACCAATCGCTTTAGCAATTTGCCAGCTGGCGAGGGTGGAGGTTGCCGGGTAAAGCGGGATGGGCTTTTTGGCCCAGTCTTCTCGAGCTTCTTCGCTGGGTTCCACATCGACAAAAAGTTCATAGTCGGGGTGGGCCAGCTGGCGAGAGTTTCGATAGAGGCCAATTTTTCCGGCAAAAATTCCCCGAACACCCGGGCTGAGGTCTTTTTGTCGCCACGCCTGGTTGAAAAATGTCAGCGTCACGCCGCCGGTGCCATCGGTAATAACCACTTCCAGCACGCTGCCGCGTTTCTGGCGCATGGGCCTGGTCGAAACGGAGACCACCTCGGCGACCAGGGTCGCCTGCTCACCAATAGGAATCTCCGCTATCGAGGTCAGCTCTCCCCTCGTTGCATACCGCCTGGGATAGTGCCCCAGCAGGTCCCCGACGCTCTCATACCCAAAGGCCTTGTGGAATGCTTTCTGGCTGCGATCTCCGATGATCTTCGCTAGCGGGGTATCAAGGGTTACGCTCACCCCTCAACGCTAGCGCCCTACCCCCGGGCATCACCAAAATCCCGCTAGCGTTGTGGGGTGACCCGAATCATTGCAGGCAGCGCAGGCTCGCTGCGCTTGGCCACACCGGGACCTACCACCCGCCCGACCTCCGATCGCGTTCGTGAGGCCATATTTTCTCGGTTGGAAGCCCGGGAAGGCTTCCACGGAACTATCCTCGATCTGTTTGCAGGAACCGGAGCTTTGGGCTTGGAGGCTGCCTCCCGCGGAGCACGCCACGTGGTGATGGTGGAACACCACTCCGGCGCGCAAAAGGTCATCCGAAGAAACATCGCAACGGTGAGCCCCACCCTCCCCTCCGCAACAACGCTGCAGGCAGTCTCCGCTCGGGTGGAGTCTTACCTCCAGGCTCCCCCCACCCTCACAGTGGATGGCGTGTTTCTTGACCCGCCCTATGAGTTCGAGGGTATCGAGGACATTCTTAGCGCCCTGGAGCCGTGGCTCACCGATGGCGCCTGGGTTGTCATCGAGCGATCGACACGGTCCCGGGCCCCTGCGTGGCCTGCAGGGTTCGAGCCTTGGGAGGACAAAAAATACGGCGACACGGTGGTTTACTCTGCGACGTGGTCACCGAAGGGGTCCCAACCGCCCAGCGAAGACTGAAGGTCATAGCCCGCCAGCACGACGGGTGCTTGTGCGGTCGGACCCTGGACAACACCGATAGCGATAAATCCGGCCGGGAGGTCCACCCCCGCAGGGAAACACGCGAGAAGTCCATGGTCTTCCCCGCCAAAGAGCGAGCTCTCGTCCCACTCCAGCGCCGAATCAAGTTCCATCTGCACTCCGCTCGCCCGGGCCATTCGGGTGGCATCCAGCACCAGCCCATCGGACACGTCCATCATGGCGGTGGCGCCTGCTTGTGCTGCCACAGGGCCGAGAGGAACCGGAGGAACCGGCCGCAGGTGGTGCGCCACCGAGGCATTCCCTTCGCGCAAAGCGTGCAGGGCCGCGGCGTCTGGCGCTGCCCGCAAGAGGGTGAGTCCTCGATGGGACAGACCCCGCTCTCCCGCGAGGGCCAGCACATTTCCGGGCCTAGCACCCGCTCGCGTCACAGGTGCTAAACCCTCCAGATCACCCAAAACTGTCACGGCAATAGTGAACACTGGGGAGCGGGAGAGGTCTCCCCCGAGCACCCCAGCCCCCGGGGTAAGAGCAGCAATCCCCTCGGCAAAACCCCTGGCTAACTCTTTGAGTTCCCCGACCGTAGTAGCTGGTGGGGCGGCGACCGCAATTTCATACCCGGTTACGACAGCCCCCATGGCGGCGATATCAGCGGCATTGCTGGCTATCGCCTTGAATCCCACATCACCCAAACTCGACCAGTCCCTGCGAAAATCTGGCCCCTCGATCATCATGTCGCAGCTGATCACCACGCGCCCATCGGGGACACCAAGTACCGCAGAATCATCCCCCGGGCCCAGTGTTGCCAGGCCTGCTGAGGGCAACAAGGGAAGGAGGGCGGCCAGCGCCGCCCCTTCGCCAGCAACGCCGAGGGAGCGTTGATCATCGCGCTCTATCTCAGGAGGTGACATACCCACCACGCTAGCCTGAGTGGTGTGAAGAAGCGCGCGACAGCCCCCGCCTTAGCCGTTTTTTTGGGTACTGTCCTCGTTGCCGGCTGCGCGCCGTTAGTGAATCTCGACCCCGCCGAATTTGCCAATGCCCCCGAATGCGCCAACATGATTGTTCGCCTGCCGGATACCGTTGCCGATCTTCCCTCGCGCAATGTCAACTCTCAGGCCACGGCAGCGTATGGAAACCCCACGGCCGTGTTGATTCGCTGCGGACTAGAGCGCCCCGGTCCCAACCTTTTACCCTGTTTTACTCTCGATGGTGTTGATTGGCTCAGAGATGACACCGCCGACCCACAGTTTGTTTTCACCACCTATGGGTTAGACCCCGCCACAGAGGTCATCGTGGATTCCACCGTGGTGTCGGGGACCCAGGTGTTGCGCGATCTTTCTCGAGCTGTGGGAAACCAGTCCCTGCCCGTGGCGCAGTGCTTGGATATCTCCGACGTTGTGAACTAGGCCTGAGGCCCGCCCAGCCCGACAAGTTTTGCGGCAATACCCCCGGCTGCCCGCAGCGCAACGCCTTGACCAAACCCACTCTGCGGGAAGATGACAGGCCTCTCAATGGCTTCGGTCAGGGCATCAACAATCACCGTCAGCGCTTTGTGGGTGGGGGCCCACAGGTAGAGGGAAAGCGCCCCAGGAATAGTGTTCACCTCGTTGACGAAGACGTCTCCCGTTTGTTCATCCCACAGCAAATCGACCCGAACGATCCCACTCAACCGGGTGACCTCCGCCACGGCGGTGGCGAGCTCCCGGGCTTTCTGGTGGATGTCCTCGGGGGCGAGGGCGGGAAATTCTCTCGGCGCATGGGTCAATCCGGCACCCGAATTCCCGCCCGCCAAATACTTTTCCTGGTAGGAATACACGCCGGATTCGCCTTCCGGGCGCAAGGGGCGCTCCAGTGCGGTCAGCTCCAACTGGGGATAGGTCCGAAAAGAAATATTCAAATCGACAAGTCCCGGCCGATAAGGCTCAAGCACGGCGCCTGCCGCAAGGTGAGGGGAGGTTTTGCACAGTGTCCGCGCAGTGGTGATGTCTTCGACGATTTCGATACCAATGGAGGAGCCGCCAAAGCGGGGTTTGACGATGTAGGGGCCAGGAAACGAGGGGTCACGCTCTGGGGAGAGTGCTTCCCTCCTCAGCGTGGCGATGCTGGCCGCCATCATCAGGCCGCCAAACGCTAACTTGTCCATTCCCACAGCACCGGCGAACACACTCGAACCGGTTGCGGGAATTCCCAGCATCGAAAATACCGAAGCCCCGGCACCACCTTCGCCTATGCCACCGTGAAAACACAACAGTGCTGAGTCAATATCGAGGGCCTTTTTGCCCATTCCTTTTTTGGGATAAATACCTGGACTACCGGAGAGCACCACCTCGAGCTCTTTGGATCCCGCGGGAGCTCCGGTCAGAAAGTCTTTCGCCTCGGATTGCGGGGGGACCTGATACCAGGCGCCACCGGGAGCGATATAGATCGACAGCGGTTCATGCCCGCCCTCGTGCAATACCCTCGCAGCCTGAAGCCCGGTGAGGATGGAAATTTCATGCTCGGGGCTTGGCCCACCAAATACGACGGCATAAGCGTTGGTCATTACATCCCCTTGTAACCCCGATTAGGGGTAGTGATCGGGCAGGTCGTTCTCATAGAGGATAACGCCCCGCTCTCCCGCTGCCAGGAGGGCAGCGGTGACGGCCTCGTGGCGAGTCGCAAACACTTGTGCCTTATTTTTTGCCCCCGCCAGTAGGGCCTTTGTGTTGGTGCGCCCCACAATCATTAGTGTGCCATTGGCGGCGATCACAGCTTCGGCAAGCTCGCGGTTACGCCTAAACTGCACAGGCCCCAACTCCACCATCCCGGGTGTAACAGTAATAAAGGGGCCTTTGCGTTTTTTCGCAGCCTCCGCGCCCGAGCTGACAGCGTGAGATGCGCCAGTGGGGTTTGAGTTATAGGTGTCATCGATAATCAGCACACCCTCACTACTTTCGGCCACTTCCGCGCGGTGCGCGGCAACAGGCAAGCCGGCAACCCGTGCTTTTGCCTGGTCTTCAGCAACGTCAAGGGCAAGGGCAATCCCCAGCGCTACGGCAATATTCACCGCATGTCCAAAGGAGGGGATATCAAGAGGAACAACATTCGCCGTGGGTCCATAGCGGAGGGTCCCCAAATCCACATCCACCACCACATCGGCTTTCTTGCCCTGGGCGCTCACCCTGATCACCCTTTTGCCCGCCCGCTCGCACTTATCCGCGAGGGAACGTAGCTCGGGCTGATCTATGGGTAACACGACGATGGGAGCACGCTCGGTGATTTCTGCCTTTGCGCGGAAAATTGCTTCTTTAGACCCCAAACGTTCCATGTGGGCTTCGCCAACGACGGTGATGGCGGAAATATCCGGTGGAAACCAGTTGGCAAGCTCTCGAATGCGCCCCTGGGCATTCATGCCCATTTCGGCAACAAAGACCGAGGTGCCGGGAACCAAGTGTTCGTTGATGGTTTTCGACAAACCCATCATGTTGTTGAAGCTCGCAGGTGAAGCCACCACCTGGTGAGAGCCGGAGACAATCTGGGCGACATAGCCTTTGGTCGACGTTTTTCCATAGGAGCCGGTGATAGCTACCACCGTGGGGTTGACCTTCTTCAGTTTTGCCTGGGCGTCCTTCACGAACTTCATCGACAGTGATCGCTCGAGATACCAGAGACCACCGAGGACGAGATCAGCAATATTTGCGGTAAACAGCAGAGGAATCAGTGCTCCGGCGGGCCCCAGTACCCACACAGCAGGCAGGCCAACCAACACCTGTGCCAGCAGAATGCCACCGTAGGCGCGGCGGGATCGAGGGGTCCACGCCAGCGGGCTGGTGGTTCCCTTGAAAGACAGTTTCCAGGGCGTGGGAAGAATCATCACCGGTGCAAGCACTGCGCCCCACGCCAACCACGGCATCCCCCACCACGCGGGTCCTTGCACAGAGATCAGCGCGAGGGCTGCAGCGAGTGTCCACCAGAGGGCGGCCAGGGGTCTGCGATCAAACCACAAGCGCTCGACCCGCGCGACCTCGCGGGGTAAATAATGGACGCGCTGGGCGACCCGAAGCCACTTCAGATTCTGCGCCGCAGCGACGAGTAACCCCGAGCCGACAGCCGCCCACAAGACCAGGGTGTCTAACTCGGGCATCGGTGTCCTTAGTCGGCGAGGTCTCGGAGTGCTTGGGCTAACGCTTCCTCGAGGTTACCTTCCAGGAGGTGTCCCGCCCCGGGTACCACGCGCAGGGTGGCCTGGGGGAAATATTCCAGGGATTTCTGCGCCCCCAACAGTGGCGCAGGCCCATCGTTTTCCCCCCACACCAGCGTGACGGGGGCGCGAACGGTGGCGGCGTCAACAAAGTAATCTTCGCCAATTGCTTTCACCAAGACACCCCTCATCACGCCCTGAGCCGCCCGGTAGTCAGTGGATCCATAGCTATTGCGAAGCTCCTCCATTCGCGCTTCAGAGATGAGGCCAAGTTTTCTGGCCCGTTTTCCCAAACGAAAAGCGAGGTGCGGTTTTGCCCCACCTGATCGAGCCAGAAAAGGCACTCCCGTGAGAACGAGCGCCTTCACGCACGCGGGGTGTCGCGCAGCCAGGCGCAGAGCCACCCGTCCGCCAAAGGAGTGTCCCACCAGAACTACGGGTGGGTGGCCTTTCAACGCCTGGGCAAGATGATCGGCATAATCACTGGTTGACCACGGCTCAGGCGGCGGGGGTGCGGAGCCAAAGCCTGGCAGGTGAAGGGCCAAAGCGTTGGTGCCCGCTAAGACGCGGGAGAAATCAGCGCCCGTTCGGCCCCAGCCATGCAGGGCGATGATCTCCGGGTTCCCTTCGCCGTGCTTCTCCCCCACGAACGAGGAATCCCACAGTGTTGCCAGCGCCATCGCGGGTTATTCACCCTCGGGCAGGTCAGAGTCGGTAGCAAAATGTGGCGCAAGTTCCCGCGGGTCTCGCGATCCATCAAGAACTTGGCCGACCTGGGTGACAATGGGCATCACCACACCTTTGGCTTTCGCCAATTCCAGTACCGGGGCGATGGCTGCGAGGCCCTCGGCGGTTTGGTTCATCGATTTCACGACGTCAGTGAAGCTGTGGCCTTGACCGAGAAGCCGGCCTGCGGTGTTGTTCCGTGACAGGGGTGATTCGCAGGTGGCAATCAAGTCACCCAGTCCCGCGAGCCCGGACATCGTTTTGGGGTCAGCCCCAAAGGCGGCTGCGAAAGCGCTGATTTCGGCCAACCCCCGTGTGATGATGCTGGCTTTAGTATTTTCGCCATATCCGACACCATCGGCGATACCCACGGCCACGGCAATCAAATTTTTCAGCACCCCGCCGAATTCTGTCCCGACCACATCGGTGTTGGTGAAGGTTTTGAAATAGTGATTTGTCGCAGCAGTCGCGACCTCCCGCGCCGTGTCTGGGCTCACCGACGAGGCCACCGCTGCTGTGGGCTGTTCGCGCGCGATTTCGAGAGCGAGGTTGGGACCACTGACCACGGCGATTTGATCGGGGGCGATTCCTCCCGCGGCGGTGAGCACTTCGCTCATGCGCAGCCCCGTGCCGGCTTCCACGCCTTTCATGAGCGAAATTACGATTGCGTCGGAGGCAAGAGTGCCCGCAAGCGCCTCGAGGTTCTGTCTCAAATGCTGGCTGGGCACCGCGATATACACCTGGCTCGCCCCTGCCACGCACGCTTCCAAATTGTCCGTGGCGCTGAGCGCAGCGGGGAGATTGATGCCTGGCAAATAATCGCTGTTGCGATTACTTTCCCGAATTTCGCGGGCGATTTCGGATCGTCTCGCCCAGAGGGTTACCTCGGACTCACCATCCGCGAGTACTTTCGCAAACGTGGTGCCCCACGATCCGGCACCCAATACGGCTACTTTTCTCATCCCCGAACCTTCTCTCCCCGACCGTCATGAAGCTTTGCAGGAGGGTTTTCCCCACGAAGCTCGCCCACCAGGGCGGCGATGTGGTGCATCAAATCTTCGGTGGCCTGCTCCAGCAACGCTGTCGTCACAGGTTTCCCCCGGTAGGCGGAGAGGTCCATTTCCTCACCCACAATGACGTGAATTTGTGAGCGCGGAATGACCGTGATTTTTGTGGAATAGCGCCCCATCAGTTTGTGGGTGCCCCAGTGTGCCGCGGGGAAGAGCGGAATATCAGATTGCAACGCCATGCGCATGGCGCCGAGCTTGCCCGTCATGGGCCACATGTCTGCGTCTTTAGTGAGTGTCCCCTCGGGATAGACAATCAATCCGCTGCCTTGGGAGGTAAGAATCTTGGCAGCCTCCAGGGGCTCTGATGTCTTCATCGAAGAGTTACGCTCCACCGGGATTTGGCCGGTGAAGCGCATCAGGGTCCCCAATCCAGGAACGCGAAACAAGGAAGCTTTGGCGAGAAAACGGGGCGTTCGCCGCAATTTCCACACGACGATACCCATCACAATGGGGTCAATCTCGCTGTAGTGGTTGGGGGAAATGATGAAAGGGCCCTTGGCGGGCAGTGACCCACGGGTGATGCGGATCCGCGTCATCGCACCGAACACGGGGATAACGATGGCAGCGATCAGGCGCCAGCGAATCTGTGCGGAGCGTCTCATCGACCTACGCCTTCTGCTCGAACGTCGCTCCCAGACCAGAGAGTTTTGCCAAGAGGTGCTCATACCCCCGAGAGATGATGCCCAGGTTTGACACTGTCGAGGGTCCCGACGCTGTCACGGCGGCAATGACGTGAGAGAAACCGCCCCGAAGATCGGGGACGCGAATATCAGCGCCATGAAGCGGGGTGGGCCCGGTGATGACGGCCGCCTGCTCGAGGGGCCTTCGGGGAACGCGACGGGTAATGCTGGCGATGCCTTCTTTATAGACCTCGATGTTCGCTCCCATGTCAGTGAGCGCGTCGGTAAAACCGAACCGGTTTTCATACACCGTTTCGTGAACGATGGAGCGACCCTGCGCTTGGGTGAGCGCCACCACCATGGGTTGCTGCCAATCGGTCATGAAACCCGGGTGAACATCTGTTTCGATGACGACGGGCTTGATGTCGCCACCGGGGTGAGAAAAACGAATTCCATGATCGTCAACATCAAAAAGCCCGCCGACCTTCCGATAGACATTCAGAAACGTCATCAAGTCTTGTTGAGCGGCGCCCTTGACATAAATGTCCCCCCGGGTCGCCAGCGCCGCCGCAGCCCAGCTGGCAGCTTCACTCCGGTCAGAAATTGCCTTGTGGCGATATCCCTCGAGGGAATCGACTCCCTCGATGACGATGGTGCGGTTAGGTTCCACCAAAATAATGGCGCCCATTTTTTGCAAAATCTGAATCAGGTCCATAATTTCTGGCTCGATAGCTGCGTTCGTCAACTCTGTGACCCCTTGAGCGCGAACCGCGGTCAACAGGACCTGTTCGGTTGCCCCAACACTGGGGTAGGGCAAATCCACTCTCGCCCCGACCAGCCGGCGGGGTGCCGTGAGGCGAATTCCCTCGTGGCTCTTATCAATTTCAGCACCGAAGGCGCGCAACGCATCGAGGTGGAAGTTAATCGGGCGATCCCCAATGCGGCATCCCCCCAGGTCGGGAATAAACGCTTCACCCAACTGGTGAAGCAGCGGTCCGCAAAAAAGAATGGGGATCCTGCTGGAACCGGCATGCGCATCAATTTCAGCGAAGTGTGCGCTCTTGGCTTGTCGCGGGTCGAGCACGAGCTCGCCATCGGAGGGTTCCGAGACCTCCACGGCGTGGGCTTCGAGGAGCCCTTTCACCACAGCAACGTCGCGAATGTGGGGAACGCCGCGCAAGATGCTGGGTGAATCGCCCAACAGTGCCGCCACCATTGCTTTGGTCACCAGGTTCTTTGCCCCGCGCACCTCGACCTCTCCCACGAGTGGCTTACCGCCTTCGAAGGTCACGGTTTCCGCCTCTTCCGCGGTGGGCAGAATCACGCTGGCCGCAGCGTCGCCAGCCACTTAGGCAGTCCTCGCCGGAAGCGTGGTGGGGCGCCAGTTGCCGCGCAGGTGTTCAAACTTCTCAATCGCGTCAGCGTGTGTCAAGCTCAAATCGATGTCGTCAAGACCTTCCATCAACCGCCAGCGGGTGTAGTCATCGAGCTCAAAAGAAGCCACCATCTCGCCACAGCGAATTTCTCGGGCTCCCATATCCACGGTGATGGCTACACCAGGCTCGGCTTCAATGGCCGCCCACAGCGCCAGCACAACTTCTTCGGGGACCACGGCCGTTACCAAACCCTGTTTGCCAGCGTTCGAGCGGAAAATATCCCCAAACCGTGCCGAGATAACGGCGGTAATACCAAAGTCCTTCAGCGCCCACACGGCGTGCTCTCTCGAAGAGCCGGTGCCAAAGTCGGGACCGGCAACGAGAACTCCACCGGCAGAATACGGCTCCTGGTTCAGCACGAAGCTCTCATCTTGGCGCCAGGCATAAAACAGTGCATCGTCATACCCTGTTTTCGTCACGCGCTTGAGAAACTCCGCTGGGATGATTTGGTCGGTGTCGACGTTGCTGCGCTTGAGCGGGATCCCTGGGCCTTGGAGAATCGTGATCTTGTCCACTAGGCACCGACCTTTTCTGCTGAGACATCTGAGGGGCTCGAGAGGGTGCCACGGATAGCGGTGGCGGCAGCCACCATCGGCGACACCAGGTGGGTCCTGCCACCCTTGCCCTGGCGGCCTTCAAAGTTGCGGTTTGAGGTGGAGGCAGCCCGCTCGCCCGGAGCTAATTGGTCAGGATTCATTCCCAGGCACATGGAACATCCCGCAAAGCGCCATTCACCACCAAAGTCCTCCACAATCTTGTCGATTCCTTCGGCTTCCGCCTCCAAACGCACTCTGGCCGAGCCTGGCACCACCATCACCCGCACCCCTTCTGCTTTCGCGTGGCCTTTGATGATGCTGGCAAAGGTGCGCAGGTCATCCAGGCGGGAGTTGGTGCAGGAGCCCATAAAAACGGTGTCCACCGGAATGTCTTTCATTCGCGTTCCAGGACTCAAATCCATATATTCCAGGGCCCGCAACGCGGCAGCCTTTTCGTGCTCATCACTCATATCGGCAGGGTTGGGAACCACGCCGTTGAGGGACACGCCCTGGCCGGGGTTAGTGCCCCACGTGACAAAAGCTTCCAAGTCATTCGCGTCAAGAAAAACCTCGGCATCAAAAACGGCACCCTCATCGGTGTGGAGTGTTGACCAGTACTCCATGGCCTCGTCCCACGCAGCCCCTTCGGGAGCGTGGGGGCGACCGTGAACGTAGTCGTAGGTGATCTGGTCGGGGGCAATGATCCCTGCCCTTGCACCCGCTTCAATCGACATGTTGCACATCGTCATGCGGCCATCCATGCCCAAAGCGCGAATCGCGCTGCCCCGGTATTCCAGGACATAGCCCTGACCGCCGCCGGTGCCGATCTTTGCGATGATCGCCAAGATGATGTCCTTAGCGCTCACCCCGGGCCGTAGTTCACCCTCAACCGTGATGGACATGGTCTTGAAGGGCTTTAGCGGCAGAGTTTGGGTGGCCAGGACGTGTTCCACCTCGCTGGTTCCAATCCCCAACGCCATCGCGCCAAAGGCGCCATGGGTCGAGGTGTGAGAATCGCCACACACCACGGTCATGCCGGGCATGGTGAGGCCTAACTGGGGCCCGACCACGTGAACAATGCCCTGTTCGATATCACCCAAGGAGTGCAACCGAACCCCAAATTCTTCGCAGTTCTTGCGCAGCGTCTCGATTTGAATCCGCGAGGTGGGCTCGGCAATGGGCTTGTCAATGTTGATAGTGGGGGTGTTGTGGTCTTCGGTAGCAATCGTCAGATCAGGGCGGCGCACCCGCCTGCCTGCGACGCGAAGCCCATCAAAAGCTTGGGGGCTGGTGACTTCGTGAACGAGGTGGAGGTCGATATAGACAAGGTCGGGTTCTCCGTTGTCGCCTCGGGCGACAAGGTGGTCATCCCATAGCTTTTGGGCGAGTGTGCGTGGAGCCATAACCTTCACCCTTTCTTCTCTCGATGCCTCGGACGTGCCCTTCGTGTCGCTCGGAAGGGCGTCCCTCAGCTTAGCCCAGGGGCTATTCCTTGCTTCGAAGGGCGGCCTGCTTGTTGTCTTGTCGCAGCTTGAACACACTGGCAATTACGGCGACCGCCATAGCGGCGACAATCACGATCAACGATTCCCAGGTGCCAATGTCTGGTGCCCACAGAATATGCTCCCCGCCGTTCAGGAACGGCAGCTCGTTTTCGTGCAGTGCGTGGAAGACAAGCTTGAGTCCGATGAAGGTCAGGATGAAGGCAATCCCCCAGTGCAGGTATTCCAGTTTGTCGATGAGGTGTCCCAGCAGGAAATACAACTGACGCAGACCCATGAGGGCGAACACGTTGGCGGTAAAGACAATGAACGGGCTTTCGGTAATTCCATAGATGGCAGGGATCGAGTCCACCGCGAAGATTACGTCTGCGGTTCCCAGCGCAATCAACACCACGATGACCGGGGTGAAGGCTTTTCTCCCCTGGTGCTGGATCCGGAGCTTGAGTCCGTCGTATTCATTGACCACATCAAGTCGCTGAGAGAGGAAAGCGCTGAGCTTGCTTTCTCGTTCCACGTCATCGCTTCTGCCGCTGAAGAACTGCTGGACACCGACAACGACAAGAAACGCCCCAAAAACATAGAAGATCCAGCTGAAGCTCGCGATCAACGCCGCTCCCAGCAGGATGAAGGCACCCCGGAACACAATGGCCAGCAGAATCCCTATCATCAGCACCTGTTGCTGATACTTCCGAGGGACATTGAACGAAGCCAGGATAAGCACAAACACAAACAAATTGTCGATCGAGAGGCTGTATTCGGTGACCCAACCCGCCAAGAATTCGGCGCCGTATTGCGCTCCGGCGACGATGAACATCAACCACGCAAAGCCCAGGGCAAGGACCACATAAAAGCTAACCCAGAGGGCGGATTCGCGTGTCGAAGGCTCGTGTGGACGCCAGACCGCCAGCATCAGATCCGCAATCAGGACCAGGGAGAGTACGACCAGCGAGCCCACCTCAAACCACAGCGGTACCTGAAACTCCACAATCATCCGATCTGCCTGGGCGTGTCTGTCCCCGCAGCAAGCCCCCAGTGTACGAGGAATAAGGCCCCCAGGGGGCCTTCAAACCTGCTGTGTGGAAAGGGTGACCCCAGCGGGATTCGAACCCGCGTTACCGCCGTGAGAGGGCAGCGTACTAGGCCGCTATACGATGGGGCCCTTCAACCAACACATGGAAGTATGACACTAATCCTGGTCCCGCGCCAATACCGGCGCAAAAACCTTCAGCACCCCGGGGATGACAGAAATATCTAGTGGCAAAGGGCCTACTGCCTCGCCATCGGCGTAGGCAACGACCCTCTCGCATTCGATCGTGACTCTCTCAGCCTGGCGAATACTCACCCGTGGATCACTGACATGCGTCCCAGCAAACACCCGGGGATAAATACGCAAGAACGCAAGTCTTGAGAGCGGTCGCAAGGTAAAAACATCGAGTCGTCCATCCTGGAGGCTCGCCTGCGGGGTAACTTTCATCCCGCCGCCAAAGCTTCGTGAATTCGCCACGGCCACCAGCAGATATTTCCCGGTTTCTTTCACGCCGTCAATCTCCAACGTGTAGGAAAGGGGACGAAGCTTAATCAGTTCGATCAGCAACGCCAGGGTGTATCGGTGTCGACCCTTGGGGAATCGCAGCCGATTCGCGCGTTCGTTCACGATGGCATCAAAGCCAGCGGAAAGGACGCAGGCAAACGGGTGCGGAAGAGAGTCCCCACCCCGCGCCAACCCGTGGTCAATAACAAGCGGTTCACCCTCTAACGCTTGAATCAGCGCGCGCAGCGCGTCATCGAGGTCGAGTGGTATACCCAGGTGTCGGGCAAGGTCATTGCCTGTTCCCGAAGGAATCACCCCCAAGGGGATCCCTAAGCGAACGCAAAAATCCACTCCCATGTGAACCATTCCATCGCCACCGACAACAACCAGAGCGCGAAAGGTGGGATCAAGAATTCCCTCGAGAATACGTTTCACACCCTCCAGGCTCTCCGCTTGTGCGGGAATCACATCCCATCCAGCGGCTCGAAGCCCCACGACCACCTGCTCACCAACAGAGGCGTTTTTCCCAAACGATGCGCTGGGATTGATGGCGACGACGAGCTTGGTGTTAGTCGCACCCATGTCGATCGCCCCTTGATGAGAACCCGTGAGCGACACAGCGTCGCCACCCACACTCTAGAGAATGCCTCGACCATGACGCGACAGGAGAACACCGGACCTGCGGGGGCGGCAAAAAGGGAGGTCAACTGGCAACGGTTGCCGAGAAGCACATGATTTGCTGGGGTGCCTGGACTCGAACCAAGAACAACTGAACCAGAATCAGCCGTGTTGCCAATTACACCACACCCCACCGCTTAGCGCGCAAGCCCTAAGTGGACGCCCCTACCTTATCGCACGCCTAGAGCGAAGAGCGAAGCTGTGCCAATCGGGCCATGCTCGATTCTCGGCCGAGGACCTGCATCGATTCAAACAGTGGTGGGCTGACGCGGCGACCCGAAATTGCCACTCGCAAAGGCCCAAAAGCATGCCGGGGGGAAATGCCCATTTTCTCCACCAAAGTTTCCCGAAGCGTTTCTTCCAACGACTCGATCTGCCAGCTGTCAAGCCCGCCAAGAGCCTCCAGGGTGGCATCCAGAACGGCAGAAGCTGAGTCGTTCAGGGTGGAGGCAGCATCCTGGGCAATGACCAGGTCGGTATCTGCGGTAAACAGGAAGGCCACCATCGGGGCCACTTCCCCTAAGAGCCCTACGCGCTGGTGGACGTGGGGAAGAATGTCGTGGAGTATCCCCTGCTCGCGCTCTGTGAGTGTTTCCCCCACAAGCCCTGCTTCGCGGAGATAGGGCAGGCAACGGCCTAAAAAGTCTTCTGGGGAGAGCAACCGAATGTGGTCTCCGTTGATAGATTCTGCCTTTTTCAGATCAAACCGCGCGGGATTGGGGTTCACGGTGCTGATATCAAAGGCTTTGACCATTTCTTCGATGCTAAACACGTCTCGATCCGGCGCCAAAGACCACCCCAATAGGGAGAGGTAATTGAGCAAACCCTCTTTGATGAAGCCGCGGTCCCGGTGGTGGAAAAGGTTCGCTTCAGGGTCCCGTTTCGACAGCTTCTTGTTCCCTTCCCCCATCACAAAGGGCAAGTGACCAAAGCGAGGAATGTGGCTGGCAACCCCAATATCGACCAGCGCCGTGTAAAGAGCAATCTGACGGGGAGTGGAGGACAGAAGGTCTTCCCCGCGCAACACGTGGGTGATGCCCATCAGGGCATCATCGACGGGGTTCACAAAGGTATACAGAGGCTTTCCGCCAGCCCGGACAAGAACGAAGTCCGTGGTGGAGGTGGCGGGAAAGAGAACCTCGCCGCGCACCAAATCATCGAAACCGCGGTCCAACTCGGGCACCCGCAAGCGCAGCGCGGGGACCCGTCCCTCGTCGCGGAAGGCCTGGCGTTTTGCATCCGTGAGATCCCGTTCGTGATTGTCGTATCCCTGCTTGGAGTCACGGCCCAAAGACTCGTTACGGGCAATCATTTCCTCGTTGGTGACAAAACTTTCATACAGGTGGCCCGCCTCCAACAACGTGGCGATGATGTCCTGGTAAAGCTCAGACCGCTCAGACTGCCGATACGGGGCATAAGGGCCGCCGATTTCGGGTCCCTCGTCCCAGTCCAGTCCCAACCATCGAAGCGCTTCGAGCAACTGGTGGTAGCTCTCTTCACTATCGCGCTCGGCGTCCGTGTCTTCAATACGAAAGACAAAGGCCCCGCCGTGATGGCGGGCAAAAGCCCAATTGAACAACGCGGTGCGAACCAATCCCACGTGGGGGGTGCCGGTGGGTGAAGGACAAAAACGCACCCGAACATCGGAACCGGTGGCCTGAGTGGTCAAAACAGTCACAGTGTCTCTCCTTTTCTCCAGAACTTAGATGTCGTAGGTGACATAGTCACCACGACTAGTTGGGGCTTGGTTGCGGGCAGACGATGTCACAAACACACGAATCAACACCGACACCACTAGCGCCAGTGCCGCGAAGGACAAACCGCTGTATCCCATCAGCGCCAGGGCAACACCGGCGAGTGCGCCACCAACAGCACCCGAGCCGCTCATCAACAGGTCAGACACTCCCTGCCGGGAGGCCCTTTTGTCGATAGACGTCGATTCGGTCAATAGCGTTGATCCCGCCACCGTCGAAGCACTCCAGCCCAGGCCCAACAGGACCAAGCCGACAACCACAGCGATCTCGTTCTCCGCCCCAAAACCCGTGAAGGCTAGGCTCAACGCCAAAATTGCTTGGCCCAACAAAATGGTGGAAATACGGCCGAACTTATCCGCGATCATTCCAAAAACCGGGGACAGGGCATACATGCCCGCGATGTGAAGCGAAATCGTGAAGCCCACGATGGCTAACGATGCCCCGTGATTTACCAAGTGAACCGGAGTCATCGCCATCACCGACACCATCGTGGCGTGGCTGAGGGCAGTGGCAGTTATCGCCGTTTTCGCCATGACCGGGTTATCGACAACCGGCGCGATTCCCCCGACGCCAGCCTTGAGGGTGCCGCTAGAAAGCTCACCGGCGAGCTTGAGGGGGTCAGGTTTTAGGGCGACGATATAGACCACGGCGGCTAAGAGTTGGGCGATAAGGCTAAAAACAAAAGGTCCCGCGAGTTCGGGCAACCCAAGGTAGCGCCCGAGAGCTTCGCCAGGAACAAGAAGATTGGGTCCCGATACCGCGCCGACGGTGGTCGCCCACACCACCACAGAGAGGTCTCGGCCTCTGGTCGCCGGAGCCGCCAAGTCTGTGGCGGCAAAACGCGACTGCAAATTAACCGCGGTTGCAACCCCGATGAGCATTAAGCCGGCCAGGAGCAGGGGAAACCACGCCTGAATGACTGCGGTGATCGTCACCACAGCCCCAGACGAAGCAATCAGCGCCCCGGTGGTGAGTGACACCCGCCGTCCATATCGCGCAGCGAGTCGGGCTAAGGGAATTGCTGCCAATGCCGCGCCCAGGGTGGCCACGCTCGCAGCCATTCCCGACCAGGCGTCAGAGCCCGAAAGCCTGCCGGCAAGAATCGCACCCATCGACAAGGTAGCGCCCATGCCGAGGCCTGCCATGATTTGTCCCAGAACCAGCACGTTTCGGACCCTGCGTTGCAGGGCGGGAACATCGATGTCGCTAGCGAGTGCGGTCATCACGGTTTCTTGCAGGGTTAGAGAGGGTCCCCAAACCCTTGATCGTGATATCAATCGTTTGTCCATCCACGAACCCGCCAAGACCGGAGGGTGTCCCGGTGCAGATCACGTCTCCGGGCAACAGTGTCCAGACATCGGAGCAAAATTCGATGATCTCTGGAATGGAATAAATCAAATCCTTGGTGCTGCCTTTGCGACGCAGTTCGCCATCCACAAATGTTTCAATCTGGGCGTCAAACGGGTCGAACTCTGTGTCAATGAAAGGTCCGAGCGGGCAAAAGGTGTCATAGCCTTTGGCCCTGGCCCACTGGCCATCAGCGAACATCACATCTCTGGCCGACACATCGTTGGCGATGGTGAAACCAAAGACAACGTCTTTCCAATCTTCGGCCTTCACGCGTTTCGCCACCGACCCGATCACGATGGCCAATTCGCCCTCGTGGACGATGCGCCCTTCGACAGGAGGAATAATGATCGGGTCACCCGGCCCCACCACCGCCGTGTTGGGTTTCAGGAAAATTAGCGGATTTTCAGGACCCTCGTGGCCCATCTCTTTCTTGTGTTCGGCATAATTCATGCCGACACAAATCACTTTAGACCGCGGAATCACCGGAGCAAGGAGCTTTACCTTGTCCAGAGGGACGCGCTTATCCGTGGGATTTATGCCGTGATACAGCGGGTCCCCGGCCAAAACAACGAGATCATCGCCATCCACAACACCGTAGAGGGGCTCCCCCTCGCCCAGGGTGAAACGTGCGACCTTCATACCTTCAGCGTACCTATCGACTACCCCGCTGAAGCGTCTTGGCGCTTCAGCCGAGAAGCCATCCGACCGCGTGCGGTCTGATCCAATTCCACCTTGCGAATACGGACCACCTCGGGGGTCACCTCAACACACTCGTCTTCTCGGGCGAACTCAAGACACTCCTCCAGGGAAAGATCCCTGGGCGGGGTAAGACGCTCAAGCTCTTCTGCAGTGGAGGAGCGAATGTTGTTGAGCTTCTTTTCCTTCGTGATGTTGACATCCATGTCATCAGCGCGGGAGTTTTCTCCCACCACCATGCCCTCATAGACAGCATCACCGGGCTTCACAAAAAAGGTCATCCGCTCTTGCAGCGTCATCATCGCGTTCGTCGTGACAGCCCCGGTGCGGTCCGAAACGATGGATCCGGTGTTTCGGGCAACAATGGAGCCCGCCCATCTCTCCATACCCGCAGAGATTGCGTTGGCAATTCCCTGACCTCTGGTCAGGGTGAGGAAGTCGGTACGGAAACCAATCAGGCCTCTCGAAGGAATGGTGAATTCCATGCGGACCCACCCGGTGCCGTGATTAGACATGGTGTCCATGCGACCCTTGCGAGACGCCAACAACTGGGTAATGCCACCGACGAAATCTTCGGGCGCGTCGATGGTGAGGGACTCAAAAGGCTCGTGCAGCGAGCCATCGATGGTCTGGGTAACCACCTGGGGCTTGCCGACATTGAGCTCAAACCCTTCGCGGCGCATGTTCTCCACCAGGATCGCCAGCGCCAATTCGCCTCGGCCTTGCACTTCCCAGGAATCCGGGCGACCCGTGTCGACAACTTTCAGTGAAACGTTTCCGATGAGTTCGCGATCGAGACGGTCCTTGACCATCCGAGCGGTGAGCTTGTGGCCTTTGACGGTTCCGGCAAGCGGCGAAGTGTTGGTACCAATGGTCATCGAGATAGCGGGCAAGTCCACCGTGATGGCGGGCAACGGGCGAATATCATCCGGGTCAGCGATGGTTTCACCGATCGTGATGTCTTCGATTCCCGCAACGGCCACGATGTCACCTGCGGAGGCACTCGCCGCGGGAACCCGCTCGAGCGCTTCGGTGCGCAACAGTTCGGTGATTCGCACGTTAGACACCGTGCCATCGTGACGAACCCAGGCGACGGTCTGGCCCTTAGTGATCGTCCCTTGGAAGATACGAAGCAGCGCGATACGTCCGAGGAACGGGGAAGCGTCCAAGTTCGTGACGTGTGCTTGCAGGGGGTGAGCATCGTCATAGACCGGGGCGGGGATGTGTTCGATGATCGCGCCAAAAAGCGGCTCGAGATCGAGGTTGTCCGGCAGGGTTCCATCCGCTGGTTTGTTCTTGCTCGCAGCGCCTTCGCGGCCCGAGGCATACACGATGGGCAGGTCAAGCAAAGAATCAATGTCGACATCAGGCACTTCATCCGCTAAGTCGCTCGCCAGACCCAGCAGGAGATCTTGGGTTTCGTGGACGACAGCGTCGATCCGCGAGTCAGGTCGGTCTGTTTTGTTGACGAGCAGAATCACGGGAAGTTTTGCCGCCAGCGCCTTGCGCAACACAAATCGTGTCTGGGGCAGAGGCCCTTCGCTGGCATCCACCAGCAGCACAACACCATCGACCATGCTCAAGCCGCGCTCAACCTCGCCACCGAAGTCAGCGTGGCCGGGGGTGTCAATCACATTGATAGTGATGGGTGTATCGCCGGCGTGAACACCGCTGTAAGAGACGGAGGTGTTTTTGGCAAGAATCGTGATGCCTTTTTCTTTTTCCAAGTCACCCGAGTCCATGGCGCGCTCGGTGACGGGGCCGTGATCAGAGAACGCACCGGTCTGACGCAACATGGCATCCACCAGCGTGGTCTTTCCGTGGTCAACGTGGGCAACAATGGCGACGTTACGCACGTCGTTACGAGTGGCAAGAGCCATGAGAGATCCTTTTCGGGGCGGGGTAGTGCAGAAACTACTTCACCGAAGCCCTGCTTATCTATCTTACCGGTCATCCAGGCCGGAGAACTAGCATGGAGGTATGGGACACCGCAACTCTTTCGACCAGCACGTCCTGGTCTATGACGGCGATTGCGCGTTTTGCACTCTCTGGGTCAACCGCCTGAAAAGCTGGCTCCCCGTCTTTCCGAAAATTCAGACCTCCCAGACGCTCGCTCTGGAGGATTACGCGCTCAGTCAAGACGACGTGGAAAAGTACGCCTGGTACATCACCCCCACTCACCAATACGCCGGCCACCTTGCTGCCAGCGCCCTTCTTCGCAGTCAATCGCGTTTTGGCCTGCGGTTTCTGGGGAATCTTATTGCCCTTCCGCCGGTGTCGTGGGTGGCCGCCGGTATTTATGCCTTCACCGCCCGCTTTCGCCACAAACTTCCCGGTGGAACACCCACGTGTGACCCCGCGACGAACACCCACTAAGCCATGAGCAAAGGCCGCCTTGGGGTTGAAATAGCCCTGGTCTTGGGGCTGAGTGTGGGAATGAGTGCGCTGTATTCCCTGGTGGGCATCATCGTGCGGGTCACTCGAGAAGCGCCGCTGTCAGAACAAACCGCAACAATCAATTCTTCTGCCAGCACCCTGGAATGGGCAGACTTCACCTACCAAGCACTGGGAATACTTTCCAGCCTTGTTCCGGTGGCTCTGGTGATGTTCCTGCTGTGGGCACCAACGAAGCCTCGATTAGGCGCGCTCGGGCTCGATCGTTCACAACCTGTTCGAGATGGTTCCTCAGGATTCGGACTCGCCGCCCTGATTGGCATCCCAGGCCTCGGTGTCTACCTGTTGGGCCGCGAACTAGACCTCACCGTCACCGTGGTGCCCACAGCACTCACCACCTACTGGTGGACTATCCCCCTGCTGCTCGCCCTCGCTCTCCGCGCCGGGCTTGTGGAAGAGGTCATTGCCGTGGGATACCTTTTTGCCCGGCTTAAACAGCTCGGCATGCCGATGTGGGGAATCATTGCCACCCAGGCTCTTCTGCGCGGCACCTACCACCTGTATCAGGGCTTTGGAGCGTTCATCGGAAACGTCATCATGGGTCTGATCTTTGGCTGGATCTATTCCCGAACCCACCGACTTGCTCCGTTGATCGTTGGGCACACCCTGATTGATGTCGTCGCTTTTGTGGGATACCCGATAGCTCTCAGCTACTACCCGGAAATTCTCGGTTAGGTAAGTTAGCGTTTCTCCACGTGACCACACCTGAAATTGGCGACATCGCCCCCGACTTCACTCTTCCCGGTATCACCATGGTGGACGGGGAGCCCCAGAAGTCCCATTTCACGCTCTCCGAGCGCCGCGGACACAAAGTGGTCCTCGCTTTTTACCCAGCTGATAACTCCCCCGGCTGCACCGCCCAGCTGTGCAGTTACCAGGACGAAATGGATGCATTCACGGAACTCGGCGCTGAAGTATGGGGAATCTCCCGCCAAGCCTCCGGTAGCCACGAAAAGTTCGCCCGCTCCAAGCGTTTAGGTTTCCCGCTGCTCTCTGATGAAAAAGGTGACGTCGTCTTGGCCTATGGCGTGGGACTCATGGGCATCGGAATCAGGCGCAGCATCTTCATCATCGATGAAGAGGGCCGGCTCGGCTGGAAGCACGTGTCCCTGGTCGGTGCCACCTTCCAAAGTGCCGCAACCCTCAAGCGCGAACTCGCCAGCGTTTAAGCAAACGCCTCTATCGGCGGGCACGCACACACCAGGTTGCGGTCCCCAAACGCCTGGTCCACGCGACGAACCGGTGGCCAGTACTTGCCAGCGACCGCTGGCGCAGCAGCGAGGGATGTTCCCTCCACCACACCGCCCCGGCGGCGCATTTCGGCCGGATAGCAGGCGAGCTCCCTGGAGTAGGGGTGATCCCACACGCTCGAAGTCACCGCCGCAGCGGTGTGAGGTGCATTCACCAACGGGTTGTCTTCCGCAGGCCACACCCCCGCTTTCACCTGGTCTGCTTCTTCACGAATGGCGATCATCGCGTCAATAAAGCGCTCTAACTCGCCGAGATCTTCGCTCTCAGTGGGCTCAATCATCAGCGTTCCCGCCACCGGGAACGACATCGTGGGGGCGTGGAAGCCATAATCCACGAGGCGCTTTGCGACATCATCCACGGTGACCCCTGTTTCTTGGGTCAGAGGTCGAATATCGATGACCGCTTCGTGGGCGACGAGACCGTTATCCCCGGTGTAGAGGACGTCATAGTGCCCTCTGAGAGCGTGGGCGACATAGTTGGCCGCTAGGACGGCCGCAGCGGTGGCATCGGCAAGCCCCTGCGGGCCCATCATCCGCACATACGCCCAAGGAATGGGCAAGATGCTGGCGCTCCCATAGGGCGCAGCAGACACGGGAACCCCGGCATGAATCACCGAACCGGCTTCACCCGTGGCGGAATCAAAGGGTGGGTGCTGATCCATCTGAGCCATCGGGTGGCCAGGAAGGAACGGCGCCAGGTGGGCTTTGGCCCCAACAGGTCCCACACCGGGTCCGCCGCCACCGTGGGGAATACAGAAGGTCTTGTGAAGGTTGAGATGCGAAACATCTCCCCCGATGTCGCCATAGCGGGAGAAACCCACGAGCGCGTTCAGGTTGGCGCCATCGATATAGACCTGACCACCAGCCTCATGGACAGCATCCGTGATGTCCTTGATCCCCGCTTCATACACTCCGTGGGTCGAGGGATAGGTGACCATCAAGGCCGCAAGCTCATCGCGGTGCTCGGCAATCTTGGCACTCACATCATCAATGTCAACGTCGCCTCGGTCGTTACACGCCACGACCACCACTTTCATTCCCGCCAACACAGCGCTTGCGGCGTTGGTGCCGTGGGCGCTGGCAGGAATCAAGCAGACATTGCGGTGATCATCACCGCGGGAGCGGTGATACCCCCGAATGGCCAAGAGCCCGGCATATTCACCCTGACTCCCTGCATTGGGCTGGAGAGAAACTGAGTCATACCCGGTGAGCTCGGAAAGCCACTGTTCGAGGTGAGAAATCATGACCAAATAACCCTGGGTGTCCTCCACTGGAGCGAAGGGGTGCAGGCCTGAAAACTCTGGCCAACTCACCGCTTCCATTTCGGTGGCGGCGTTGAGTTTCATGGTGCAGCTGCCCAGGGGAATCATTCCGCGATCTAGCGCGTAATCCTTATCCGCCAGCGACTTCAGATACCGCATCAGAGAGGTCTCTGAGTGATGGGAGTGGAAGACGGGGTGCTCTAAGAAGCTGCTTGAGCGGGCCATCCCCTCCCCCACATCAACCGCACCGTCGTGACCAACGTAGTCGGGGAGTTCAAAAATTGAGGCAAGCTTTTGCTCGAGCTCTCCCGCCATCACACCGGTGTTGACACCGGTGGTGGTTTCATCCATCGACAGTGTGAGGTGGTCCTCGTCCACACGGTGGAGTAGAACTCCCGCCGCAGCCGCCTTCGCCACCAAAGCCTCGGCAACCCCTGGCACGCGCAAGAGAATCGTGTCGAAAAAGTTTTCGTTCACCACAACGTGTCCTGCCTGGCGAAGAGCCTCGGCAAGCCCTGCCGTCTTAGCGGCAACAGCGCGGGCGATAGCGGTGAGGCCATCGGGGCCGTGATAGACCGCGAACATTCCCGCCATGACGGCGAGAAGAACTTGGGCGGTGCAAATGTTGCTCGTGGCCTTGTCCCGCCTGATGTGTTGCTCGCGGGTTTGCAGGGTCAAGCGGTAGGCGGGGTTACCATCGGCGTCTTTGGAGACGCCGATGAGGCGGCCGGGCATTTGGCGCTCGAGCCCTTCGCGAACCGCGAGATAGCCTGCATGAGGTCCACCAAAGCCCAGCGGAATTCCGAAGCGTTGCGATGTCCCCACAGCAATATCGGCGCCCATTTCACCCGGTGGGACAATCAGCGTCATCGCCAACAGGTCTGCCGCCACAATGGCCAGTGCCTGGTGGGAGTGCAGTCCCTCAATGGCCGGGCGAGGATTCACAATGCGTCCCGACGCGCCGGGGTATTGGATAAACCCACCAAAGCACTCGGGCAGCGCGCCCTGAAAATCAGTTTCCACGATCTCGATTCCCAGTGGTTCCGCACGACCGCGAACGATCGCCTTGGTCTGCTCCAGTGCGTCCTGGTCTATCAGGAACACCGGGCTTTCTTGCTTCGAGGCGCGGCGGGCCAACAGCATCGCCTCGGCCACAGCGGTTGATTCATCCAGCATGGAGGCATTCGCGATGGCCATTCCGGTGAGGTCAGCAACCATCGTTTGGAAGTTGAGAAGCGCTTCGAGCCGGCCTTGAGAAATCTCTGGCTGGTAGGGGGTGTAGGCGGTGTACCAGCTGGGGTTTTCCAGCACATTGCGCTTAATGACCGAGGGGGTGTGGGTGCCGTAGTAGCCCTGGCCAATGAGCGAACGGCGAATCGTATTCGCATCGGCAAGCGCGCGGAGCTCAGCGAGCGCTTCTGCCTCGCTGGCGGCTGCAGGAATAGCTGAGTGGACAATTTCTGCCATACGCAAATGCCCCGGCACCGCAGCGTCCATCAAAGCGGGAAGCGAGTCATACCCGAGGGCACTCAACATCAAAGCCTGGGCAGATGCATCTGTCCCGATGTGACGATTGGCGAAACCGGTCATGGTCCTAGTCTCCGATCAATGCCTGGTAGGCCGCTGCATCCATGCCCTCGGGTGCGGTGGTGAAGCGAACTTTCATGAGCCATCCTGCGCCATAGGGATCAGAGTTGACGGTGTCGGGTGCATCAACGACGGAATCGTTGGCTTCCATGACTTCACCCGCCACCGGGGCAAAGATTTCACCCACGGACTTGGTAGATTCCACCTCGCCGACAATGGCCCCCATACTGACGGTATCTCCCACAGCGGGGAGTGCGACAAAGACCACATCGCCCAGCGCGTCCGCTGCGTACTGCGTGATGCCCACGGTCGCAACATCGCCCTCGAGAGAAATCCACTCGTGGTCTTTGGTGTAGAGCAGGTTTTCGGGGACACTCATGATACGGCCTTCTTTCGCTGATAGAACGGTAGTTGGTGCACGGTAACCCTCAGGTGTGAGCCTCGGACATCAACCATGAGCTCGGATTCTGCGGCGGCATAGTCAGCTTCAACAAACGCCATCGCAATCGGGTACCCCAGGGTGGGCGAGAGCGCACCGGAGGTAACCTCCCCAACGAGGGCGCCTGCGCTAGTGAGCACGGCATAGCCCGCTCGGGGGGCTCTTTTGCCCTCTGCCACCAAACCCACCAGGACCCTTTTGCCCTCGGACCCGAGCGCGAGCGCTTCCTTGCCGACAAAGCGTTCTTTTTCGGCAACGACGACGCGGCCAAGACCCGCTTGGGCCGGGGCAATATCCAGACCTAGTTCGTGACCATACAGCGGCATTCCCGCTTCTAAACGCAACGTGTCACGGCAGGCCAAACCGCACAAAATCATGCCGTGCCCAGCACCAGTTGCTTCGAGTTCATTCCAGAGTGCTTCAGCGCCGTGGCTTGGTATAAAAATCTCATATCCGTCTTCCCCGGTGTATCCCGTTCGGGCAATCCACACGGTGTCGGTATGAAATTTCCCGGGGGTAATCCGGTAGTACCGAAGCTCATCCAAGCCTGCTGGGATCTCGATGCCGGAGTGTTCAAGAATAGTTTTGGCCTGGGGTCCCTGGACAGCGATGAGCGCCCACTGTTCGCTGGAGTCCGTGACCGCAACCTCAAACCCAGCCGCTCGAGCCTTCAGGGCCTCAAGGGCTGGTTGGCGGTTGGCGGCATTGGCAACAATGAGAAATTCTGTTTCGCCCAGGCGATACACGATCAGGTCATCAACAACCCCGCCGGATTCGGTCAGCAGAAGCGAGTACTTTGCTTGATGGTCTTCCAGTGCTGAGAGGCGATTACTGAGCGCGTAGTCCAGAAAAGCGGCTGCTTGGGAACCGGTAACCGTAATTTCTGCCATATGGGAGAGGTCAAACATTCCGGCGGTGGTCCGCACGGCTTTGTGCTCCACCAGGTCGGAGTCATAGCGCAGGGGCATGTCGAAACCTGCAAAATCGGTGAACGAGGCTCCCGCGCGCTCGTGCGCGGCGTGAAGCGGGATTTGTTGGCTCACGGGTCTCCTGGAGTCGAATAAAGGGCATGCCCTTGGTGACTCCCCCTCTGTCATAAGCCTGAGAGTTTCACGCACATTGTGCGCTTTCACCGTCGGCGGGAAAGGTTCTTCCACTTTTCAGAGTGGCCAAGCTATGCGGTACGGGGACCTGAGAGATTGGCGGGGAAGCTTGCTCCTTCGGTGACACCTTTCTTCGGTGTCTCTCCCGCATAGCGTGAAGCCCAATGTGCAGTTATTTAGACCAGGGTAGCAACCCACTGGCTGGTAATAAGGCGCGACACCTCCAGTCAGGGATGAAGGTTAGCCACTTCGACGAGAGCTTCGTTGTGTCGCAAAAAACCAGGCACAGCGGGGGAATCAAAACGACCATAAAACACGTCACCTGAGACCTTGATTCCCTGTGTTGCTAAACCCTCAAGAAGGAGCTGGGTTTTCTGCATCACCCGGTCTTTGCGCCAGGATCCGCTAAAGCGAAGGGCTGCCACCTCTCGGGGCGCTACCTGGCCGACACTGACCCTTCCATCAACGGGAAGTGGTGCTGCGTGGGGGTCGGTGCCTTCGGGAAGAACAAAACTTATGGTGTGGGAGTCGGCATGGGGGGCTTGAACCACAGGCGCGGTCATCGCCATTTTTTGGCCCGTGGTGTTCGCGCCGGAAATGTAACTCACAAGGGGACCAAAGGCTATGCTCCCCGCCGATTCAAAGTCAGCACTCACTTCTACGGAGATCACCGTGTGGGCGGGGTAGTGCCGCAACTCGATCCCACCTGCGAGGGTGGAAAGAACTTCAAAGGGTTGCGCTTTGGCCATGGCCGATTCCTTTCACTGCGCCACTAGTCTGTGGGATATGAACCATGATTTACCTGATGCCCAAGCCATAGCCGCACGAATCCCAGGGGATTTCACAGTGGGTGTTGCAACATCTTCCTGGCAAATTGAGGGTGACTCCCAGGGCAGGGGACGAAGCATCTGGGACACCTTCTCGGAAACACCTGGCAAGGTACTCGATGGCGCAACAGCAGACCCTGCGTGTGATCACCTGGCCCATATTTCAGAAGACCTCGACCTGATTCAGAGCTTGGGCGTTGACGCCTACCGCTTCTCCTTCTCGTGGCCCAGGCTTATCCCCGAGGGCACAGGTGCCCCTGCCGCCAAAGGTCTTGACGTGTATGACCGTCTGGTGGAGGGGATTCTTGAGAGGAACCTCACCCCGTATGCCACCCTGTATCACTGGGATTTACCCCAAGCGTTGCAGGATAAAGGTGGCTGGCTCAATCCCGACAGCCACAAATGGTTTGCCGATTACGCCCATCTGGTGGCGGATCACTTTGGTGACCGGATTGACACCTTCGCCACCCTCAACGAGCCCTGGGTATCGGCCTTCTTGGGTTATGCCGCGGGTATTCACGCCCCAGGTCTGACCAACCCCGCCCAGAGCCTCGAGGCGTTCTATCGCCTGATGGTGGCCAGCGGCCACGGTCTTCAGGCGTTGAAATCTGCGGGCATCAGCAACCCGGGGATTGTGTTGAATCTCACGACTATCCTCGCCGAGGACGATGGGGTGGAACACCAAGCCCAGATCATCGATGGCCTACAAAACCGAATGTTCCTGGACCTGCTCGCCGGTCGAGGCCTCCCCGCTGATGTGGTCGAGGCCACACGCTCCATCACGGACTGGGATTTTGTCACCGAAGATGGCCTGAGAATGGCTGCCGAACCCGTTTCGTGGCTTGGCATCAATTACTACACCCCGACCCGAGTGGCCTCGACGCCAGCGAATGCAGGGAAGATTGTGGGCCAAAATTCCAGCGTGTACCCCGGGGTTAGCGGCGTTTCCTTTGTCCCACGGGCACCTCGAACGGCGATGGGCTGGGAAATCGATGCCTCCAGTCTCACCGCGACACTGCTCGCCACACAGGAGCGCTTACCCGGTGTTCCCCTTTTCGTTACCGAAAACGGCGCCGCGTTTGACGATGTCGTAGAAGAAGATGGCATCCATGACCATCAGCGCGTGCAGTACTACGCCGACCACCTGTCGGCAGTGTTTGATGCTAAAGACCAAGGTGTCGACATCAGGGGTTACTTCGCCTGGTCACTCTTTGACAATTTGGAGTGGGCAGAAGGCTGGACCAAACGTTTCGGCATCATTCGAGTGGATGCCGACACCCAAAAGCGAACCCCTAAAGACAGCGCGCATTTCTTGCGCGATGTCTTTCACTCCAGGCCTTAGCCCTTAACGGAGCCTGCCAGAAGACCTCGGACGAAGTAACGCTGGAGAGCGAAGAACACAATCAGCGGCACAATGATCGAGACGAACGCGCCCGCTGTCAACACTTCCCAACCAGAACCCCTGGTTCCGACCATCTCGGCCAAGCGGACTGTCATCGGTGCGACAGATTTGGAGCCCGCGCCAAAGGTCAATCCGACAAGTAAGTCATTCCACACCCACAGGAACTGGAAAATCAGGAAGGACGCGATAGCGGGGATGCTCAGCGGCAACACAATTTTCGTAAACATGGTGAACCAGTTGGCGCCATCCACGCGTCCCGCTTCAATCAATTCGCGAGGAATCTGACGCAGGAAATTGTGGAGAAGGAAAATCGCCAACGGCAAACCAAAAATGGTGTGCGCGATCCAAATCGGAATATAGGTACCGGTGATTCCTAGAGCAGGAATCAGGGTGGTTTCGCCGATGACTAACCCTTTGGCAAACAGCTGAAGCAGCGGCACCAGGGTGAGCTGGAGGGGAACCACTTGAAGAGCAAAGATGGAGAAAAAGATGAAGTCACGGCCTTTGAAATCAAACCAGGCCAGAGCATACGCGGCAAAAACAGCCAGGGTGATCGGGAATATCACGGAGGGAATAGTGACCGCAAGGGAGTTGAAGAAGTACTGGAACATCGGCGGGTTAACCCCTGTTCCGACAAACAGAACTTTTTCGTAGTTTTCAAACGACACGCTGGGGTTGACGAAAAAAGTCCACCATCCAGAGGTGTTGATGTCTTGCTCAGGCCTAATGGAGGTCACCAGCAAGCTGAAAGTGGGGATCGTCCACAGAACCGCAATCACTATGGCGATGCCAGAGGCAATAGGTGAGGAGAAGGCGTCTTTAGCTTTTTTGCGCTTGGTGGCAGCGGGGGTAAGAGTCGTCATTATCGCTCCGTCCTCTCGAGGCGCAGTTGTCGCACGTTGTACCAAATAATGGGCACCACCCCGATGAAGAGGATCACCGCCAGGGTCGAACCCTGTCCGTAGTTGAGTTGGCGGAACGATTGGGCATACATCTCGTTGGCAATCACGTTGGTTTGAAAATTACCACCGGTCATCGTTCGAACGATGTCGAAAACCTTCAGCGTTCCGATCGTGATGGTGGTGAGCACCACCACGACGGTCCCTCTGATCATGGGAAGCGTAACCCTGGTGAAACGGCGCCAATTGCTCGCACCATCGAGCATGGCCGCCTCGACCACTTCGTCGGGAACATTCTTCATCGCAGCGGAGAGAATCACCATGGCAAATCCGGTTTGAATCCAGACCAAAACGATAATCAAAAAGAAGGTATTCCACGGCGGCGTGAGAAGAAAATTCTGGGGTTCAAGCCCCAACCCGCGGTTAATCGCGTTGAGAAGCCCGATTTCTGGCTTGTTCTCGCTGGGCTCGAAGTTATAGACAAAGTTCCAGATCACACTGGCTCCCACAAAAGAGATAGCCATGGGCATGAAGATGAGGGACTTAACGATTCCAGCGCGCTTCATGCGGTCGGTCATATACGCGATAGCGAGGCCGATAAGGGTGGACAGCAGAGGGACAAAGATAACCCAGAGCATGGTGTTGCGAAGAACGATCTGAATCTCAGGAATGCTGAAGGCCCAGATGTAGTTGTCAAAGCCGATAAAGTTCTCGCTGCTTTTGTCCATGAAGGACATCCAGAGGGTGCGCAGCGCTGGATAAATCAGACCCACCAGAAGCAGCAGAAGCGCGGGTCCAAGAAAAACTCCGTAACGGAGCCAACCCTGCCACTTCACGGAAGCGCGTGAGCCGATGAGAAAAAGTGCGTAGATGACTGCGGCGAACGCGGCCAACGAAATCACCAGGAGGGTCAGATTGGGGGCAATAGTTTCCCAGAGTGTATTTCTCATATTTCTCCGCCTTTCGCTGCCTCATCATCAAAGCAACAGATGGGGGACTTGCTCAGTGAGCAAGTCCCCCTCTGATGTTACGCAGTTAGCGTTGGACTAGCTAGCTGGCCAGGTTGCCTCAATGGCATCCAGGACGGCCTGATCTGCTTTGTCTTCAGCAATCCATGCGGTCATTTCGGTCCAGAAGGATCCTGCACCCACTTCTCCGGGCATCAAGTCAGATGCGTCGAAGCGGAACGTGGAGGCGTTCTGGAGGATTTCAACAGCTACCGCGTTGACGGGGTCAGCAACGTTCGCTGTGTCCAGTCCGAGGTTTGCCGAGAACCAACCACCAAGAGCTGCCTTAGCGTTGTTCCAGTCGGGGCTGGTCAGGTACAACTGAACAGCCTCAACAGCAGGCGCGTCACTGAAGGCACCGACGAACTCTCCACCACCGAGGGCAGGAGTCGAGTCAGCGCTCACACCGGGGAAGTAGAAGGTAGAAATTCCACTTTCAACATCGGTGTCCTCTGGGCTCACAACAGTTGCTCCGTAGTCGCCAACCAAGATTCCACCGAGGAACGATGCCTGGCGGTGCATGGCGCAGCTACCGTCAACCACACCGGCTCCACCAGCAGAGAAGCTGGTGGTGGCGATTGCGGAGACGTTGCCGACATAGTCAGCGTTCTTCAGGATCTTGCCTGCTTCAGAGATAACTTCAGCAACCTTGGGGTCGTTGAAGGGCATGCTGTGGTCGACCCATGAGTCATAGGTGGCTGCATCCTGGAAACGAAGCATCAAGTCTTCCATCCAGTCCGTAGCGGCCCAACCAGTAGCGGCACCAGACTCGATACCGGCACACCATGCGGTACCCGCATAGTCACTAGCTGCAATCTCATCCGACAAGGTGAGCATTGCATCCCACGTGGTGGGGATTGACCAGCCATTGTCTGCGAAGGTTTTAGGCGAGTACCAGACGAAGGACTTCACGTTTGCACCAAGAGGTGCTGCATAGAAGGTGCCATCGACGGTGCCGTAGTTCTTCCAGTCAGCGGTGTAGTTGCTGTCAACGGAGGACGCAACAGCAGCTGATGCGGGAACCATGTCAGCGGCGAAAGACTTCAAAAGTCCAGGCTGAGGGAAGATTGCGAGGTCGGGAGCGGTGCCACCGGCAACGCGGACGGCGATCTGCTCTTCAAAAGCCTGGTCACCGTTCCACTCAATGGTGATTCCGGTGCAGTCTTCGAACTCCACGAAGGACTCCTGGAAGAGAGTGGACTCGGGCTCGATGATGGTCGTGTAAATTTCAACCGTCTCGCCCTCGTTACCCATGTAGTCAGCGAAAGCTTCACAGCCTGCTGCCATTGCGGTGTCTGTGTCTGTGTCAGCGACAACATCAGTGGCGGTGTCGCCAGCGCCATCATCAGCTGCACAGCCGGCCAGTGCCAAAGCGGCCACGGAAAGCGTGGCAACGCCGAGCATCGTGCGGCTACGTACAAAGTGCCTCATTGGAACTCCTTAGTTATGCGGATAAATGTTCCCTCGGCGTCAGACCACAACACCGTGGGATGTGCCCACCATAACAACATTGAACAACCGGTTCCACTTCTTCCGGTTTCGTTTAGATAACGGAACACAATGGAACGGTTGCCCTTCCGTTCCATTGTGGTTTCAGAACAACTAGCTCCCGGAATCGCGCTCCATTTTGAACGTTTCCAGCGCCTCACTGACCGTGAGACGAATCCGCTCGACCAAATCCCGTGGGTCATCAAGACTCAAGAGGTCTTGATGATCTAGCGTTCCAAGCGGCGAAATTCCCGCCAATTGCCAGACTTTTTCTACCGGGTCTTCGGCCAACTCAATATCGGTTGGCCACGGCAGGGATAGATCGAGCTCTCGAAGATATTCGAGTGTTTCTCGCACCACTTGCTCCGTAATCACCAATTCTTCGCCAGGCACATCCCCCGCGTCAAAGGTGTCTAAGAATTCCACCTCGGCCTGCGGGTAGGCATCTTCCTCTAGCCACCGTGTGACGCGGAATCGTCGCCCCCCGCGTGCCATTACCTGGAGGGGGCCCTCCGGCGCTTCGATTTGGAGGACCTGCGCGGTGGTGCCGATGTCGAAACGCTTGTCTCCGCCGCCCACTTCTGAGCCGCGTTCGATCAACACCACGCCAAATTCGGAGGGCTCGTCCTCAAGAATTGCCCCCATCAGTTTGAGATAGCGCTCTTCGAAGACCCGCAACGCCAGGGGCATCGCGGGGAAGAGAACGGACCCTAGGGGAAACATCGGCAGGAGCGTCATGACCTAAGGCAACCACCACGATGAAGCAGACACAAGTTGGCAACGCCTATTCACGGCAGGCGCTCAGGAACTAAAGCGAAACTCCACCACGTCGCCATCGCGCATGACATATTCTTTGCCCTCAATGCGGGCTTTCCCACCCGATCGTGCTTCAGCAAGTGAACCGGCAGCAACCAGGTCATCAAAGCCGGTTACTTCCGCTTTGATGAATCCCTTTTCGAAGTCGGTGTGGATGACACCGGCAGCTTGGGGAGCTTTCCAGCCCCGGTGGATCGTCCAGGCACGGGCTTCTTTGGGGCCTGCGGTCAAATACGTCTGCAAACCGAGGGTGTCAAAACCAATCCTCGCCAACTGATCGAGGCCGCTTTCTTCTTGACCCATCGAAGCCAACAGCTCCGCTGCTTCCCCGGCATCTAAGTCGATGAGTTCACTCTCGACCTTGGCGTCCAAGAACACTGCCTTTGCCGGAGCCACCAGCGCTGCGAGTTCTTCGCACCTGGCAGGGTTTCCCAAAGTGGATTCATCGACGTTGAAGACATAGAGAAAAGGCTTCGCGGTGAGAAGGCCAAGTTCCCGCAGCGGTGCGGAATCAAAGCCTGCTTGGAAGAGCGTCACTCCCCCATCCAGAATCCCTTTGGCTTCCACTGCAGAGGCCAGCACCGCTGGCTCCATCTTTTTGCCTTTGACCTCTTTTTCATACCGAACAATGGCTTTGTCGAGCGTTTGGAGATCAGCAAGCATCAGTTCGGTATTGATCGTTTCCATATCGGCAGCGGGATCGACCGCCCCCTCCACGTGAATCACATCGGGGTCGTCAAAGACCCGCACGACCTGGGCGATAGCTTCTGCTTCGCGGATGTTGGAGAGGAACTGGTTTCCCAAGCCTTCCCCCTCGCTCGCGCCACGAACGATGCCTGCGATATCCACAAAGGACACGGCAGCGGGAATGATTTTCTCGCTGCTGAAAATGCCAGCGAGCACACTGAGGCGCTCATCCGGGAGATTGACCACGCCAATATTGGGTTCGATGGTGGCGAAGGGATAGTTCGCCGCCAGAACAGTGTTCTTGGTGAGAGCGTTAAAAAGCGTGGACTTTCCCACGTTGGGGAGACCGACGATACCAATGGTGAGTGCCACGTTTAGCGAGCCTACTGCACCTCTTTCGCCCCTCCCCTCCGCTAGCTGGTGGCGTCGCGAAGTCCAGGGATGGCGAGCTCTCGCAATCGCCGATCCGGAGTTTCAAAAAACAGCGAATGAGCCAGCGGTTGTGAGACGAGGAGCCTGTCGAAGGGGTCGTGTCCCTCACAGCCTGGAAATCACAATACAACCGTGGCCCGCCATCGCTGCTAAGTCAGTCGTGACTGGCACACTTGTGGACATGGATCAAACATTCCTCACCCTGATCATCGGCATCCTCCTGGCTTTGGCCCTGGGCTTCCTTCTCGGTTGGGTTCTGCGCGGCAGGTCATCACCTGCCGGCTCGGGGGATGAGTCCCTGGTGCTTCGCACACAACTGGAAATGGCGCAAGGCCAGTTGGAATCCATGAAGGCTGACCAGGACACCGAGAACAAGATTCTTCTTGCCCTCAATCCGGTAGCGACCAAGCTCAACGACATGCAAAAAACTGTCGCCGACCTGGAAAAACAACGTAGCGATCAGCACGGCCAAATTTCTGAGCAGTTGCGGTCCGCCTTACAAAGCGATGAATTACTGCGCAGCACCACCGAGGGGCTGGCCTCAGCGCTCCGATCCAACAGCATGCGTGGCAAATGGGGCGAAGTTCAACTGCGCCGCGTCGTCGAAGCCGCAGGCCTGATTGAACGCGTTGATTTTGACCTGCAATCTTCGATCTCCTCGGATGCAGGACTGGGCAAGCCCGACATGGTGGTTCACCTTCCCGGTGGGAAAAATATCGCTGTTGACGCGAAGGTTCCTTTTACCGCGTATATGGAAGCAAGCTCCATCCCCATGACCGCCACCGGCGAAGAAGGCGCGAGGCGCGAACGCCTCTTGAAAGATCACGTTGCCGCCGTGCGCGCCCACATCGATGCTTTGGGGAAAAAATCCTATTGGGATGGCCTCGAGGCCTCACCCGAATTGGTGATTTGCTTTATCCCCAGCGAGGCGCTGGTCTCCAGCGCGCTGGAAGCGGATCCAGGGTTGATGGACCACGCTTTTTCCAAGAAGGTCGCTCTGGCTTCACCGGTGACCCTGTGGTCAGTGTTGAAAACAGTCGCGTTCTCGTGGCGACAAGATGTCGTCACCGAGGATGCCCAAAAAATCTTCACCACCGGCACCGAACTCCTTCAGCGCCTGGGGGCGATGGCTGGTCACATTGAGACCTTGGGACGCTCCCTCACCAGCAGCGTGAAGCACTACAACTCTTTTGTGGGCTCCCTGGAAAGCCGCGTGTTCCCCAGTGCAAGAAAGCTCAACGAATTGGGGACAGGTGCTGACTTAGGTCACGCCCTGGAAACAGTAGAGGAGCTGCCGCGAGAGATTTCAGCACCGGAGCTCGCCGAAGATGAGTCCGCGAAGGACTAATCGTCCAGCCACTTACTTGCTTGATGATCTGCGGAAACGCGCCTGAGAGTTCCTGATCGCGCCCGTAACACAATGCTTTCGGTGGAGATGATGTTTCCCGCGCGCCTCACGCCCCGAGCGAGTTCGCCATCGGTCACACCGGTGGCGACAAAGAAAGTGTTATCGCTGGCGACCAAATCGTTCAACCCATAGGTGTGATCAAAGAGCAATCCCGCATCGAGGCCACGCTGGCGTTCCCCGTCATCCATCGGGTGAAGCACACCCTGCATGAAGCCACCCAGTGCTTTGATTGCACACGCCGTCGCAACACCTTCGGGGCTTCCGCCAATGCCAACACACATATCGATGCGGGTGTCGTGGCGGGCAGCATTGATACCGCTTGCCACATCACCATCAAGAATTAAGCGAGTGCCAGCACCGGCTTCTCGAATTTCCTGAATCAGCACTTCGTGACGGGGGCGGTCTAACACCGCGACCCGGATTTCTTCCACCGGCTTGCCCTTAGCTTTTGCTAAGGCACGAATGTTTTCCCCGATGGGTCGATGAATATCCACCACCCCTATGCCTTCTTCAGAGGTCACGAGCTTATTCATGTAGTAAACGCTGGAGGCATCGAGCATGCTTCCTCTATCCGCCACCGCGATCATCGAAATGGCGTGGGATCGACCGGCTGCAGTCAGCGAGGTCCCGTCAATGGGGTCAACGGCGATATCGCATTGGGGGCCTTGCCCATTCCCGACAATTTCTCCGTTGAAGAGCATGGGAGCATCATCTTTTTCCCCTTCGCCGATGACCACCAACCCCGAAAACGCGACTGTGGCAAGAAACTTGCGCATCGCATCTACGGCAGCACCATCGGCAGCATTTTTATCGCCACGGCCAATCCAGGGCGTGGCACGAATGGCAGCGGCCTCGGTGGCTCGAACGAGCTCCATGGCCAAGTTCCGGTCAGGGTGTTGAAAAAGCTCAGCAGATTCGGCCTGTGACATGGGAGTCCTTTGGGCTAAGTCAGTAACGGTTTCCCCAGCTTACCGCCGGAGCCGAGGCCTTCCGGTGGAGATAGGCTTAAACCCCGCTTCCCATCCTGGAGACACTATGCCTATTGCAACCCCTGACCAGTACGCCGACATGCTCGATCGGGCAAAGGCCGAAGGGTTCGCCTACCCCGCTTTCAACGTGTCCTCCTCCTCCACCATCAACGCCGTGTTGCAGGGACTAACCGAAGCTGGTTCGGATGGGATCATCCAGGTCTCCACCGGTGGTGCTGACTTTTTTGCCGGCCAGAGTGTGAAAGCACGCGCCTCCGGCGCGCTCGCTTTTGCGGCTTTGGCCACTGAGGTAGCCAAGAATTACCCGGTGACCGTTGCCCTCCACACCGACCACTGCCCCCAAGACGCACTCGATGGTTTTGTGATGCCCCTGATCGCCGCCAGCGAAGACGCCGTCAAAAAAGGCGGCGAACCCATTTTTCAGTCCCACATGTGGGATGGTTCCGCAGTCCCCCTGGCAGAGAATCTCTCGATTGCTCAGGACTTGTTACCGAAGATGAAGAACATCAATTCCATCCTGGAGGTGGAAATCGGTGTTGTTGGTGGGGAAGAAGACGGTGTCAGTCATGACATTAACGACAGCTTGTATACGACCCTCGAAGACGCCATCGCCACCGTCGAAGCGCTTGGCATGGGAGAAAACGGTCGTTACATGGCAGCCCTCACCTTCGGCAACGTGCACGGTTTTTATAAGCCAGGAAACGTGAAGCTTCGCCCCGAATTGTTAGCAGAAATCCAGGAAGGCCTGGCACAGAAGTATGGGACCGCCCCGAAGCCTATGGACTTAGTTTTCCACGGCGGTTCCGGTAGTTCAGAAGCAGAGATTGCTGAAGCGGTCCGCAACGGTGTCATCAAGATGAACATCGATACCGACACCCAATACGCCTACACCCGCGGTGTTGCAGGCCACATGTTCGCCAACTACGACGCAGTTTTGCGCATTGATGGCGAGGTGGGGAATAAGAAGCTCTACGACCCTCGGGCGTGGGGCAAAGTTGCAGAGTCCTCGATGGCTGCTCGTGTTGTGGAAGCTGCCAACCAGTTGGGTTCCACCGGTCACTCCAAAAACTAGAGCTATCGGCGAACGTAACCGCCGATAGTGGACTGATCTATTTCCCCACTGGCGTCCCTGCGCAACTCTTTGGGAAGCGAGAACTGGAGGTCTTCTTCTGCCGTACGCACCTCTTCGACCTCGCTAAAACCAGCGCCAGCCAAATCAGCCAGGGCGTGGTCGACGAGGATTTCCGGGACTGATGCGCCGGAAGAAATTCCGATGGTTTCCACCCCGACCAGCCACTCCTGTTCAATTTCGCTGGCGTAATCGACCCGGTAGGCAGCTTTCGCACCATATTCCAGGGCGACCTCGACTAAGCGAACGGAGTTGGAAGAGTTGGGGGAACCCACCACAATCACCAGATCACAGTCCGGCGCGACCTTCTTGATGGCCACCTGGCGGTTTTGAGTGGCGTAGCAAATGTCATCGCTCGGGGGGTCTTTGAGATGCGGGAAGCGCTCGCGCAACCGTCGCACCGTCTCCATCGTTTCGTCAACACTCAACGTGGTTTGAGACAACCAAATCAGGTTTTCGGTGTCCGGGGGCATAATACGGTCTGCCTCGTCGGGGTCGTTTACCAGGGTGGTGTTATCGGGTGCGTGACCCATGGTGCCCTCTACCTCTTCATGGCCCTCGTGGCCGATCAAGAGGATGTGGTAATCCTGGCCGGAAAAGCGCACCGCTTCGCGGTGCACTTTGGTCACCAGGGGGCAGGTGGCATCAATGGCGTTGAGTTCACGATCCGCCGCCTGCTGCACCACCATCGGAGATACTCCGTGGGCGGAGAAAACAATGTTGGATCCGGCGGGAACCTCTGCCACTTCGTCGACGAAAATGACTCCGCGAGATTCCAGCTCGCGGACAACGTGGATGTTGTGAACAATCTGCTTACGAACATAAATCGGGGCGCCATAGCGCTCCAAAGCTTTTTCCACGGCGATAACCGCGCGGTCAACACCCGCGCAATAACCCCGGGGAGCGGCCAACAATATCCGCTTTGCGCCAGAGGTTCTTTCTTCCACCAGGGGAGAGAGCCTGGAGGGAATCAGTGGGGCGCTCAAAAGCGATTCGCTTCCATTACTAATACTCACGCGCCCCATTGTAGGTGTGATGGGTGGATAGGCCCTGAATGTTCTAGTTTAGAAAGCATGTCCACCAATGATTCCAGCCCCGAAGCGCCGTGGCCTCTGCACAAGCTCTCCGAGCTTCTGGGGGGTTACATCGAACGCCTCGGGTCAGTCTGGGTCGAGGGCGAAATCACCCAGTGGGGCGAATCCGGTGGAAACGTGTATGGCAAACTCCGCGATCTCGACGCCGATGTGGCGGTGAACTTCACTGTCTGGCGTCGCACACGGGACTCTCTTCCCGAAGGACTCAAACAGGGCGACCGCGTTATCGCTCAGGTTCGCCCCTCGTGGTGGGTGAAGGGTGGCTCACTGTCGATGAACGTCCTTGCCATGCGCCACACGGGCCTGGGCGAATTGCTCGAGAAACTTGCTCAGCTGAAAGCTGCTCTGCAGCTCGAGGGTCTCTTTGCGCCAGAAAAGAAGGTTGCCCTGCCATTTCTTCCCCACACCATCGGGTTGGTGACGGGGAAAGACTCCGATGCGGAAAAAGATGTCCTGACGAATGCCCGGCTGCGGTGGCCGGAAGTGTCCATCAGGGTTGTGCATGCCGCGGTGCAGGGGGATCGCTGCGTGGAGGACGTGATGCAAGCCCTCGGTGTGCTCGAAGACGACCCCGAAGTAGACGTGATCATTGTCGCCCGAGGTGGTGGGGATTTCCAGAACCTCCTGCCCTTCAGCGATGAGCGACTCGTCAGATTCGCCGCAAGCCTTCAGACTCCCCTAGTCAGCGCGATTGGACACGAAGCAGACCGACCGCTCCTTGATGAGGTGGCTGACCTGCGCGCTTCCACCCCCACCGATGCGGCAAAGCGGGTTGTTCCGGATGTGGAAGCGGAAAAAGCACTCCTGGTGGAATCGCGGTTGCGTCTCTGGGCGAAAATCCAAGCCACTCTGGAATACGAGGCGGAAAGACTTCAATCTTTCCGCTCCAGGCCTAGCCTTGCGGACCCACAAAGCCTGATAGATGGACCCATGGAAGACATCACTCTTCTTGTTGCGCGGGGCAGCGACCGGGCGGATCGAATGATCGAGCGCTTCGCGGCAGAGGTTACCCAGTTACACGGCTCGCTGCGCGGTCTTTCCCCCCAGGGCACCCTCGACCGGGGCTATGCGATTGTTCGAACACCTGCTGGTCGAGTGATTTCCAGCACCACCGAGGTCGTCGGGGGGGACGAGCTCTCTGTGGTGGTGCGAGATGGCACAATTGCGACCCATGTCGATAACACCTAGGCGCTCGATAGACTTCCTCTGTGAGTGAGAAACCATCCCCCAAAGCCACGGACGTGGCGGAGCTGTCCTATGAGCAAGCTCGCGATGAATTGGTCGCTGTCGTGGGGAAACTTGAGCAAGGCGGCGTCCCCTTGGAAGAATCCATTGGTTTGTGGGAGCGAGGCGAGGCCCTCGCTGCGCGCTGTGAAGAGTGGCTGGAAGGCGCTAGGGAGCGTCTTGATGCCGCCAAGAAAGCTCGCGAGCAATAAGGATGGCTGCGAAAGCACCCCGTGAGGTTGCCGGGTTAGGTCGCGCTGAGACACCGAGTGAAAAAGCTGACCGGGTGCACAAAGGCCGGACGGAGCGTCGTGCGCGTCAGACCATGAGAAACCTCGTTTGGTCGCTCCTGGTGTCGCTTGCGGTGATGGCGCTGTTGATTATTGTCGTTGTCCGCCCCGATACCAATCTGGTGGATGACATCGACTGGGTGATGATTGCGGAGGAAGGCGCGGACGCCTTGCCTGAAGACCCGGTCTATCCCCTCCTGTATGACCTCTGGAAGTCCAACCGCGCAGAGATTACAACAGAACCGGGAGCAGATGTGGTCTGGTCCATCGGTTTGTTGGGGCCAGAAAACAGCTACGTCGCGTTCGACCAGGGATTTGGCGCTGATGTGAGCTGGGTCGCTGCAAAGGTGGACCAGGCCCCCTCCACTGGCGACGTGAGCTTTGGTTACGGCACCGACCCGATGGAATGGGTGGAATACGACCGTACAGATTTTGACGAAGGTTCCAATAACGCCTACGTCATCATCCGGGAGCTCGACGCCAGCATTCTGGTAATCGCTGGCACCAGCAAACAAGCGGTGGGTCAAGTCGCAGAAGACGTTGCCTACCAACTCTGGATGAGAGCAAACCAGTGACGGCCCCCACCCCCTCTGCGGCTTGGCGCCAGATGAAGCGAGGGAACGAGCGCTTTATCTCCGGCGAACCCCAACACCCCCGGCAAGACGTTGACCACCGTGCCGATATCGCCACCGCCCAAGCCCCCCATGCCGCACTCTTTGGCTGCGCTGATTCGAGGCTTTCTGCTGAAATCATCTTTGACAAAGGGCTGGGCGACCTTTTTGTGGTGCGAAACGCGGGGCAGGTGATTTCCTCCTCCGTGGTGGGATCTCTGGAGTACGCCGTCGAAATCCTCCATGTCCCCCTGATCATGGTTCTCTCCCACGACAGCTGCGGAGCAGTTGCAGCGGCTATCGAGCAACAACAGCCAGATGCAACGCCTCTTCCGCCTCACATTGCAGCAATTACACAGACCCTGAATCCTGCCATCGAGCGGGTGCGCCTTGCCCACGGTTTAGCCCCAGGCGAAGCCGTGGATGCCGAAGAGGTTGGCCTGGAGCATCTACGAGACACCGTATCGACCTTGCTCGCCTCCAGCGAGCTCATCTCTGACGCGGTAGCCGAGGGTAAGCTGGCGATTGTCGGAGCCAACTACACGCTCGCAGAGGGTCGGGTCACCCCCGAAGTGATCATCGGCCAGCTCGAGAATCAATCCCACCACCACAAGGACTAGTGCATGAACGCTCAGGGTGAATTTCGAATCGAACACGACACTATGGGTGAGGTAAAAGTCCCCAAAGACGCTCTGTATCGGGCCCAGACACAGCGTGCCGTGGAAAACTTTCCCATTTCTGGCAGAGGCCTCGAGTCAGCACACATCAGTGCACTGGCTCAGATTAAGCGCGCCGCAGCGTTAGTGAACAAAGAGCTCGGCATTATCGATGGCGCTATCGCAGACGCCATCGTCGCAGCCACGGCAGAAATCATTGCGGGTGAACACCACGATCACTTCCCCGTGGATACCTACCAAACCGGCTCGGGCACATCCTCCAACATGAATATGAATGAAGTGGTGGCCACACTCGCGAGCAGAAACGGTGTTGAGGTCCACCCCAACGACCACGTCAATGCGTCGCAGTCCTCCAACGACGTGTTCCCCACCTCGGTTCACGTGGCAGTCACCGAGGCGCTTCTCACTTCGTTGATTCCCTCTCTCGGCTACCTGGCAGAAGCCCTGGAGGTCAAAGCCGCAGCATGGGCCAGTGTGGTGAAAGCAGGTCGCACCCACTTGATGGATGCCACCCCCGTCACCCTGGGGCAAGAATTTGCGGGCTACGCCCGACAGATTCGTCTGGGGATTGAGCGGGTGGAAGCCACCATCTCCCGTGTTGCCGAAGTTCCCCTTGGTGGGACCGCCACCGGCACCGGAATCAACACCCCGGTGGGCTTTTCGCAAAAAGTCATCGCCGAGCTTGCCAAGGCAACCGCGCTCCCCCTCACCGAAGCCCAAGATCACTTTGAAGCCCAAGGCGCCAGGGATGGCCTTGTCGAAGCATCGGGTGCGTTACGCGTGATTGCCGTGTCACTCACGAAGATTTGCAACGACATCCGCTGGATGGGTTCGGGCCCCAACGCTGGCCTTGCCGAAATACACATCCCCGATTTGCAACCCGGCAGCTCGATTATGCCCGGCAAAGTTAATCCCGTCGTTCCTGAAGCAGTGTTGATGGTGTGTGCGAAAGTCATCGGCAACGATCACACCATTGCGTGGGCGGGAGCTACCGGAAACTTTGAGCTCAACGTCGCGATTCCCGTGATGGGGACCTCGCTCCTGGAATCCATTCGGTTACTCGCTAACTCGGTCAAAGTTCTTGCCGATAAAACCGTGTCGGGCCTGGAAGCCCGTGAAGAGCGCGCCCGCGCTCTTGCCGAATCCTCTCCCGCAATTGTCACTCCTTTGAACCGGGTGATCGGTTATGAGGCAGCCGCCAAGGTCGCCAAATACGCTGTCGAGCACCAACAAACCGTGCGCGAATCCGTGATTGCCCTGGGTTTCGTGGAACGCGGAGAAATCAGTGAAGCCGACCTCGATGGAGCGCTGGACGTATTGAAAATGACGTCGCCTGGCCTTTAGGCTGCGCTGGAGCCTTCTTCAAGAAGCTCCGTCACCAACGCAGCGATGGCACTGCGCTCAGATCGCGTGAGCGTGATGTGGCCAAAGAGGGATTGCCCCTTGAGCGCCTCAATCACGCTGGCAACCCCATCGTGGCGCCCCACGCGCAAGTTATCCCGTTGGGCCACATCGTGTGTGAGGATCACGCGAGAGTTCTGACCGATACGGCTCAACATCGTAAGAAGTACGTTGCGTTCGAGAGATTGAGCCTCATCCACGATGACAAAGGCATCGTGGAGAGAGCGGCCCCGGATATGGGTCAGGGGCAACACTTCCAGAAGACCTCTGTTCATCACTTCTTCGACAACGTTGGAGGACACCACAGAACCTAACGTGTCGAAGGTGGCTTCCGCCCAGGGGTTCATCTTCTCGCTGGCATCGCCTGGCAGGTATCCCAGATCTTGCCCGCCCACGGCATAGAGGGGCCTAAACACCATGATTTTGCGGTGGACTTGACGCTCGAGAACTGCTTCCAACCCGGCACAGAGCGCCAGGGCCGATTTTCCTGTTCCTGCGCGTCCCCCCAAGGACACAATTCCCACGGTGGGATCGAGCAACAGGTCGATGGCAAGGCGCTGTTCAGCGGAGCGACCTACCAATCCAAAAAGATCCCTGTCGCCTTTGACCACACCGATGGTGTTCTTGCCCACGACTCGACCGAGTGCGGAACCACGATCAGTTTTAATGATCAAGGACGTATTGAGCGGAAGATCTTTCACGCTGGTGGAGGTGAGGGTCTCGTTGTCATAGAGCTCGTCCAGATCGCTGGCGCCGAGTGTGATCTCCGCCATTCCCGTCCAGCCGTTTTCCGGGGCAAGTTCTGCGCGGTATTCTTCCGCAGCCAAACCGATCGACGCCGCTTTCACGCGCATGGGGAGGTCCTTGGACACCACCGTGACAGAGAGTCCATCCTGGGCCAGATTCAGTGCCACAGCCAAGATCCGCGAATCATTGTCACCCAATTGCAAACCGGAAGGAAGCACCGATTGATTGGAGTGATTTAGTTCAACCCGCAAAGAACCCCCCTCGCCTGCAGCAATCGGGAAATCGAGCCGTTCATGTTCGGCGCGTAACTCGTCCAGGTTGCGCAGTGCTTGCCTGGCGAAGTAACCGATTTCGGGGTCGTGGCGTTTCTTTTCCAGCTCCGAAATCACCACCACGGGAAGAACCACCTGGTGTTCCGCGAAGCGGAACATCGCCTGTGGATCAGAGAGAAGAACCGAGGTGTCGAGGACGAATGTCCGCTCCCCCGTTTTCTTCCGCTGTGCTGCGGTGGTCGAGGGGGCGGATTTTTCCACGGAGGCTCCTTAGCCCTTGAGGGATGCCGACACCTGCGAAATTACGCGAGCACTTCGGTCACGGGGTGCAATGACACACCACACACCAGAACATTTCCCTCTTCCGCAGGATTCGCCCCTAGTCGAGCATCACTGTGTTCTCAAGATCGGGAGAGCCCATATTGACGACAAGAACCCGAACGGGGCCCTCGCCTACATTCTTGCCGTTATGGGGAGTGTCAAGGCCCTCCATGATGGCTTCGCCCTCTTCATACACTTTGATGGTCTCCACACCTTCGACAAGATAGGTGACCTGCAAGGTTCCTTCCATGACGTAGGCAAACATGGGTGCTTCGTGCAGGTGCAACCCGGTTTCCGCACCCTCTTGGAGAGTGACAATGCTGGAGGTCACCTGGGGCTCATCAGTGTCGGGATACAGAAAGTCCTCCTGGAGGATGGTCTGCCCTTCTTTATCCATCACCGCTTCGGAAGAGACTAACGGCAGCGCCGGGCCTTGGCACCCCGAGACCAGTGCTGCGAAGAGAACCAGTGATGCGGGGAAGAGAAACCGACGATGCTCGCTCATGACGCCTCTCATTTATCGGGGCAGCTGAATTGTTCCGGTGTGGTCATCTTTTCGCCAATTAGGCAATGTCCAGTTGAAAGCAATGGAGGCTACCCGCGCCAGGGTAATACTCAGAGCACCCACCGTAACGGCGAGTTGGGGTGAACCGCCCACGGCACCGATCCCCCACACTAGGAGCCCCCCACCAAAGGCAAGAATCGCATAAAGCTGGAAGCTCGCCACCACCCAGGGCAGGTCATTGAGCATGACATCGCGCAAAATCCCCCCGGTGACAGCGCTGATCACGCCCATCAGCGTGGCGATAAGGGGGCTTGAGTCCATGTCCAAGGCAATCTGCGTTCCCGCAGCGGCGAACACGCCAAGCCCCAGAGCGTCTGGCCACTGAATGGCCCGGGAGGTGGGCTCAAAGTGACGCGAGCGCAGAATGATGGCAGAGCCCACACCGATAGCGATAATCACCCACAGCCAGTATTCATGCTCCACCCAGAACAGCGGCGACCGATCGAGTAACACATCCCTCACTGTTCCTCCCGCCATCGCAGTGAGGAAAGCAATAACCACCACTCCCACAACATCGAGGCGTTTTCGAACGGCAGCAAGAGCGCCAGAAAGAGCGAAAGCGACAACGCCCACGCCTTCGAACACGAAAAGCAGAGTTTGTAATGCAGTTTCCCCCAGCATGATGCTCTCCCTTTTCCTCTGTGTTAGGACCCGTATCGGCGTTGGCGTCGACCGAAATCTCGAAGGGCACGAAGGAAATCAATTTCACGCAGGTCAGGCCCGAGGGCTTCCACAAAGTAGAACTCGCTGTGGGCGCTTTGCCACAACATGAAATCACTCAGGCGTTGTTCACCAGAGGTTCTGATCACCACATCGGGGTCAGGTTGCCCAACCGTGTAGAGGTGTTTGGCGATTTCTGGAACGCTAATGACATCAGCAAGATCTTCGAGTGTCCCCCCCTGGGCCCGGTGTTTGGCTACCATCCGACTAACAGCGTCAGAAATCTCTGCGCGTCCCCCATAACCCACCGCAAGGTTGATGTGAAGCCCTGAGTTCTGGGCCGTTCTTTCCGACGCAGCTTCGAGCGTTTGCCGCAGATGGACAGGCAGTGCCGCTGCCTGTCCCACGTGTTTGACCTTCCAGTTCGCCAGACGCGAGAGCTGGTCAGCAAGGTTTTCGATGATCTCTGCAAGATCATCAAGTTCTTGACTACCCCTGGTGGTGAGGTTGTCGGTGGAGAGCAAATAGAGCGTGACAACGCTAATGCCCTGTTCTTCACACCAGGACAAGAATTCGTGAATCTTGTCCGCTCCTGCACGGTGACCATGGGCACTGGACTGCAACGCTCTGGCTTTTGCCCAACGCCGATTGCCATCAAGAATCATGGCAACGTGTTGAGGTTTGGCGAGCGCTTGAATTTCTTTGAGAATCCGTCTGCGGTAGAGACGATAGAGGAGGCCTTCCCCCATCAGCGTTCTCATCCATCGCACAGAACTACGGTAGTCCTTTCTGAAGGCCTTGGATGATGCCTACAACAAAAAGCCTTTTTGCTAGCTCTTCGCTCTAGAGTGAGGGCGTGAGCAACCCCGAAACGCCCTCTGGTCCTCTTCACATACCCCTTTTAGAGGATTCATTGCGCCACCCGAGCGCCGAAGTAAAGCCCACCTGGCGGGGGTGGATCCACCTCTCGACCCTGCCGATTGCGCTGGTCGCGGGAATTGTGTTGATTGTGCTGGCCCAAGGTGTCGCCGCCACAGTTTCGGTTTCCGTATTCGTGACCAGTTCCGTGTTGATGTTTGGAATTTCTGGCACCTACCACCGATTCAACTGGTCACCCCAGACCAAAATCATTCTGAAGCGGCTCGACCACGCAAATATCTTTTTGTTGATTGCTGGCACGTATACGCCGATTGCTGTCCTTGCCCTACCCCCGGACAAGGCCCAAACCTTGCTGATCGCCATCGGCATCGGCACGGTGGTGGGCATTGGCATGCGGGTCTTCTGGGTGTCTGCACCGAGGTGGTCGTATGTGCCGATCTATTTGGGGCTCGGCTGGGCTGCGGTGATGTATCTGCCAGACCTCCTGGCGGCCAACCTAGCGATGATGGTGTTGGTGCTCATCGGTGGTCTCGCCTACACAGCAGGCGGCATCATCTATGGCCTGAAGCGGCCCAATCCCTCACCCCAGAATTTTGGGTTCCACGAAATCTTTCATGCCCTCACGGTTGTGGCATTTTTATGCCACTGGAGTGCGGTGCTGCTGATTGCTATGAATCCGCCTCTGGTGTGAGCTCAGCATCCAGCTTCTGATTGATTTCTTCACGGTAGCGAACCCTGCGGACTCTGCGGACCATGTCCAGGATCAAGAGAAAAACCGCACCGGCAATCACGAAGGTGAAGACGAAGCCGATCACACCTGGGGTGACCGAATTGGGATCCACTTCGATGGCGGGAATCAACTCTTCCAACGGCATCACTCGACTGCCAAGGTTCAGCATCATTCTCCGTCCTTTCCCAAGCTCTAGGGCTACCCTGGTCCTAGCGTAGCGAGGGAAAACCACTGATGTCTGATAGCACGAAGCGTCTAGCGAACCGCTATGGCCAGACGCCCCAGAATGCTGCTCGAAGCAAAATTTTTGGATGGCTTGCTGCTGGTGGGTTCGCCGTCATTTTGGGTGCATGGTTGTGGTGGGGTGCGGTGTTGGAAACCCCCTCACAACTGCAATACCGGGACGTGGCTCACACCATCGTGTCCGAGACGAATGTGGTCGTGAATTACGAAGTAACCACAGCACCAGGCACACCCATTACCTGTGCCGTTCAGGCGTTGAACGCATCGTATGGAATCGTGGGGTGGCTCATCGTCGACATCCAGCCCTCGGATCAGTGGACACGGGTATTTGAAACACCGCTTCGCACCAGCGAACCTGCGGTAACCGGTTTGCTCTATGAGTGCTGGTTGACGTAATCTCAAATTACTGACCGGCCAGCATCTGGCCGGTTTCTTCTTATTTCAGGAGCTCACCATGGCAGAACCCGATACTTCACACCCGGTGTGGCTGACTCAGGAAGCGTATGACCGTCTCGCCCTCGAATTAGAGCAGCTCACCACCCGCGGTCGAAGAGACATTGCCAAACGCATCGAGGTGGCGCGTGAAGAAGGCGACCTGAAAGAAAATGGCGGCTACCACGCGGCCAAAGATGAGCAAGCGAAAATGGAAAACCGTATTCGAACCCTGACCAGCATGCTTAAGCACGCCGTTGTGGGGGATGTCCCCGAAAGCTCTGGAGTCGTCGAATCAGGCACCGTCATCAAAGCTCACATCCACGGAGATGTGGAGAAGTTTCTGCTTGGTTCGCGCGAATTAGCTGGCGATACGGACCTAGACGTGTATTCCGCACAAAGCCCCTTGGGCGCGGCCATCATGGGTTTGCGGGTGGGCGAGTCGACGACCTACACGGCCCCCTCGGGCGCAGAAATTTCCGTAGAAATTATTGAGGTCGAAACCTTTATTTCCTAAAACACCACTCGGGGTTCATATCCTTCTGCCCGCAGGGCAGCGAGAACCTCCTCGGCATGCTCCGGCCCCCTGGTTTCCACATGAAGCTCAAGTTCGACCTGCGAAATTTGCAACCCATTACCGTGCCTGGTGTGAATAACTTCCACCACGTTGGCGTTGTTGTCCGACACTATCTGCGATGTCCTCGCAAGCTGACCGGGGCGATCAGGAAGTGGTATCCGCATTTTCATGTAGCGACCAGCCCCGGCCATGCCCCGGGAAATAACCCGCTCCATGATCATGGGGTCAATGTTCCCGCCACTGAGCAGCACCACGGTCGGGCCGGTGGCCTCAACCTTGCCCTCCAGAATTGCCGCCACACCGACAGCGCCCGAAGGCTCCACCACAAGCTTCGCGCGCTCGAGCAACATCAACATCGCTCTCGCTGTTTCATCATCGCTGACGGTGACAATGTCATCCACCGCGTCTTTGATGATCTCGAAATTCAACACCCCTGGCTTTTGAACGGCAATCCCATCGTTGATGGTGGATTTGACGTCGATCTGCACGGGTTTACCCGCCTTCAGGGAAGGCAGGTAGGAGGAGGCGTTTTCGGCCTGGACACCAATCACTTTGATGCTGATGCCCTCTGCGCGGGCACGCTGCTTCATTGCACTGGCAACACCAGCCATCAATCCTCCACCGCCGATCGGGACGATCACGGTGGTGACTTCGGGGACCTGATCCATGATCTCTAGGCCAACAGTTCCCTGTCCAGCGATGATGTCCGGGTGGTCGAAGGGGGGGATCCGGACGGCTCCCGTTGTCTCGGCAAACTCTTGGGCGGCCTTGAGGGGTTCGTTAATACTCTCGCCGCCAAGGATGACCTCCGCCCCGTAGGCCATGGTCGCTTGGAGCTTAGGCAGCGCAACACCCATCGGAGTGAAGATGGTGGCCTTGATACCCTGCTCTCTCGCCGCAAACGCCACCCCCTGGGCGTGGTTTCCGGCACTAGCGGCCACCACCCCTCTAGCTTTTTCCTCATCGGTGAGCTTGGAGATGCAGTAATAGGCGCCGCGAATTTTATACGCGCCGGTTCGCTGTAGATTTTCACACTTCAGGTGGACGGGCTGGCCCAACACCTCTGAGAGATATCGTGAAATCTCAATCGGAGTCTCTTGGACAACACCCCGGAGGGCGTGCTGGGCATCGGCAAAGTCTTCCAGGGTCGGCCCGGGAAGACTTTTGGGATTCAGGGTGGCCTTCTTCACGCGACACTCTGGGCCTGCGGGTCAAAGCGCCACTTGCCTGCGGCCAAATAGGTCACAGCAACGTTCACAAAGGCCACCGCTGGAACGGCGAAGAGAACACCGGGGATGCCGGCAAGATAACCGCCGGCTGCGACCGCCAGCACAATGGCCAGCGGGTGAATGCGAACAGCAGCACCCATCACCAAGGGTTGCAGAATTTGACCCTCGATTTGTTGGACGACCAAGACAATAATCAACATCACCAGGGCAATCACCGGGCCTTCATAGACCAACGCGATCAATACTGCGAGCGCTGCCGCCACAGTGGCCCCCACAATCGGCACAAAAGCTCCTAAGAAAACAGCGATCGCAATGGGCGCAACCAAGGGCAGACCCAAGAAGAATGCGCCAAGCCCAATACCAAGTGCGTCGACAAAGGCCACAAAAATCTGCACCTTGACGTAGTTGAGGAGGGTGCTCCAACCCGCAAGCCCCGAACCCAATATTGCAGGCCGAGCAGCCTTGGGGAACCAGGAAACGATGTATTCCCAGATTCTTTTTCCATCGTGGACGAAGAAAATGAGGGCAAAAATCGCGATACCCGCACCCACCAGCCACGACCCCACAGAGGAGCTAACCGACAAAGCACCACTCACAAGCCATGCTGAGTCAATCTGAGCTTCAACAATGAATTCTTGGAACCACCCGGTCAGCTGCTGCTCGGACACTTGCAAAGGGGATTCCAAGAGGTATTGAACAAAATCGTCGTAGGCGAGGATGGTGCGCTCTCGAAGGGGATCCCATCCCGTCACGAAAGCGCCAATGACCAGCCAAAAAAGCCCGGTGATCACGGCAAAGAAAGCCACGAGCGTTGTCAGTGTGGCAAGCCAGCCGGGGAACTTGATGGCGCGTAAGCCAATGGCTAGCGGGGCTGCGAGCGCCGCCAGCAAGACCGCGATCAGCAGGGGAACCACAATAAAGTTCAGCTGGATGATGAGAAAGACACCCAGAGCGACAGCTCCGGCGACAACGAGAAACCGCCACGACCATGCGGTGGCGCGCTGAAGACCCACCGGGACACTGACCTGAGGACGGTTACTGGACTTAACGCTACGCGGGCTCAACACCCCCACAGTCTAAGCGTCTAGATGCCTGGGCACTAGAACCGCGCTTGGTTCTCCAACAGGCGCTCAACCCTCTTGCCAATGGGAGGGTGGGTTTGGAACATTCGGTCGATCACCCCTGGCTTGATGGGGTCCGCCATCCACAAGTGCGCCATGGAGGCCTGTTGTTTCTTCAGAGGACGCCCATATTGGCCGAGCTTTTCCAACGCACTGGCAAGCGCTTCAGGATGCCTGGTGGTCAAAGCTCCGGTTGCGTCAGCAAGATATTCTCGCTGCCTCGACACCGCTGCTTGAATCACAGCGGCAAGCAGTGGAGCAAGGATCATCGCCAGAATGGCGATGACAATCATTAACGGGTTGCCTCCGTTGTTACTGCGACGCATGCCGCCAAAAAAAGCCATCCGGGCAAGAACATCGGCCACCAGCCCGACCACCACGACCAGCCCAAAGACGATAGTGGTCACCCGGATATCGAAGTTCTTCACGTGCGCGATTTCGTGGGCCATGACGCCTTCTAGTTCGGCGTCATCCATGATGTCGAGCAGTCCCGTGGTTGCTGCCACAGCAGCGTGTTCAGGATCGCGCCCCGTGGCAAAGGCGTTGGGCGCTGGATCGTCTACTAGATAGACCTTCGGCATCGGAAGGCCGGTGGTAATCGCCAGGTTTTCCACAATGCGATACAACCGAGGGTTATCGGCCTTCTGAATCTGTCTCGCGCCAGCCATAGAGAGCGCCTGGGAGCCCGAGGAATAATATTGAATCGCCACGTAAGCGATGGCACCGATGACGACGGCGTAGAAGACAATTCCTGGCCCTCCACCGGTGACGTAGAGGTCTGCAACAAGCCCCAGACCGGCAATCAGCACCATGAACAACACCATGATGATCCAGGTGTTGCGTTTATTGGCCGCTATCGCCCGATACACAGTGTCTCTTGACGGCTAGAACTTCACGCGCGGGGCGTTCGCAATGGCGGAGGGGTCTTCCACCTCGAAGAAGTCCCTGGATCCAAAGCCCAGTCTCTGTGCGAAAAGGGTATTGGGGAACAGCTGAATTTTGGTGTTCAGCTCCCGGACTCCACCGTTGTAGAAACGACGCGCAGCCTGGATCTTGTCTTCGGTGTCGACCAGTTCCCCCTGCAGCTGGAGAAAGTTTTGGCTCGCCTGCAACTGGGGGTATGCCTCAGCAACAGCGAAGATGCTCTTCAACGCGCTTTGCATCATGTTCTCGGCTTCGGCGGCGTGGGACGGGTCGCCGGCACTCAGCGTTGCCGCGCGCGCTTTGGTGACTGCTTCAAAAACCCCTTTTTCGTGGGCGGCGTAGCCTTTCACGGTTTCGATCAGGTTGGGAATCAAGTCGGCCCGACGCTTGAGTTGGACGGTGATATCGCTCCAGGCTTCATCAACGCGGACGTTGAGGGTGACCAGACCGTTGTAGGTAGCCCAGAGATAAACCCCAAGGATCAGAGCGAGAACAACAACAACGGCAACAACAATGAAGGCTTCCATCCCTCAAGCCTAGAACCTATTTCTGTGGATTAGACGATTTTTCCCGCTGTAAGGCGGGCAGAGGTGTCTCGCTCCGCGGAAGCTGTGACATCGACGGGTTGGATGCTCGCCAACGAGCGGAGAGCCCCAAAGATTGGTCGAAGCCCCAGCGCCTACTGCCCTTGGTGTGGGTGCCCCGGCAGGGACTCGAACCCTGACTGGGACGATTTTAAGTCGTCTGCCTCTGCCGATTGGGCTACCGGGGCTTCACACAATTAGCGGGCGATGGCTTTCTTCCGGGGTTTAGCGGCGACCTTTTTCGCCACAGGCTTCGCGCTAGCAGGCCTCGTGGCGAATTCTTCAAAGAAGGCGCGTGGTCGCTGGACGCGGCGAACACTGGAAAAGTCGCGCCCCCAGAACAGGTGTACCAACCAGTTGGTGAACACTCGTGCTTTGCGCTCCCACGTGGGTATGGCAAAGCCGTGGTACACCCGATGAATGACCCAGCCAAGGAACCCAACCACGGCAATGTTGCCGCTCTGGAAGACGCCATAACCCACGCCTAGCCCGGCAACAGCTCCCGCGTTCTTGTGGTGGTAATCCTTGGTGTCTTCCCCCCGCAACACGGCAGCGAGGTTCTTGGACAAGATTTTTCCTTGGCGCACGGCGTGCTGGGCGTTGGGGACGCAATATCCGCCCACACCGCCCCCGCTGAGATCAGGAACCCGGGCCACATCGCCCGCCGTCCACATGCCTTCCAGCACAGAATCACCATCGGTTACCCGCAGGTCAGCCTGGGCACAAATTCGTTCGCGGTCATCAAGAGGAATTCCGGTGCCACCGAGCATGGAGTGCGCTTTCACACCCGCCGTCCACACCACAATGTCGGTTTCCAGCACCATTCCATTGGAGAGCTCCAAGCGTCCCTCCAGAGCACTTTGGAGCTGGGTGTTGAGGTGAATATGAGCTTCGCGCTGCTCCAGGTTCTTGATCACCCAGAGTGAGCTCTTAAGCGACACCTCGGGCATGATCCGATCCATGGCCTCGATGAGATGAAAATGAGTGTCGTCCATCGAAATCGTGGGAAATTCTTTCAACATCCCTGACACCAGGCTACGCAGTTCAGCGAACGCTTCGATTCCGGCAAATCCACCGCCCACCACGACAACGGTCAACAAACGGTCCCTCGCGGGCCCAGGGGGCATGTCGGCAGCGATGTGGAGGTTGTCAATGAGACGGTCCCTCACCGAGATTGCTTCCTCAATAGTTTTCATCCCGATGGCGATATCAGCAACCCCGGGGATGGGGAATGTCTTCGACACGGCACCGGCAGTAATCACCAGGTGGTCATAGTCCAGAGTGAAATCTGCGGGGCCTTCGGGGGTGATGGTGACTTTCTTGGCTGTGTGATCAACTCCCGTGACGCGCCCGGTGATGACGCGGGTCTTGGGAAGGTGGCGGCGCAAGGGAACGATCGCGTGGCGGGCTTCAATTGACCCCGCCGCAACCTCCGGGAGGAAAGGCTGGTAGGTCATGTAGGGAAGCGGGTCGATGACCACGACTTCCGCTTCACCCCGGCGCAACAGCTTTTCAAGCTTAAACGCCGTATAAAATCCGGCGTAACCGCCGCCAATGATGACAATTTTGGTCACTACACACCCATTCTCAAAAGCAAAACAGCTTCTAATCTACCGCGTTCGCCGCGCCGGTAAGACACGAGCGATTCCCACGGAAAGAACAACCAGCAACGCCACGGCAAACCCACCAGACACCAGGTAGGGCAATGTTTCTCGCCTCGTATCGAGAACAAGCGCCACGGGCGCTGGTGAGGCGGGTTCTTTTACCGCCACACCCCCTGCTGGGCCCAAGGGAACAATGGTGGGGCTTCCCTCTTGCTTTCGGTGAAGAGTAATCCAGGCGTCCAAGGCCCCGAGGGGGTTGGCAGAGACAGAGGGAACCTCTCTGGTGAGCGCTTCGTAGGCGTTGACCAACCCATAACCATAGAGCGGGTCAGGAACCTGGTCGCTGACCGGACGCGCAGAAACAAGAATTCGATTGATTACGTTGTCAGCACTCATTCGTGGATAGGCGGCCCTCACGAGCGCTGCAATTCCGGCAACAATCGGGGCGGCCCCGCTTGTGCCGGACCAGGACACGTATCCCCCGCCGGGGATAGCTCCCACCAACCCCTCGCTCGGGGCCATCACGCCGAGGGAAATACCTTGGGACGAAGCAGCATCGCTGGCGATGCCCTCCTGAGTCACGCCGCCCACCGCTAAGACACCGGGCATCGTCGCCGGTGCTCCCACGGCAACCGTTCCGCTTCCCCGGTTACCAGCAGCAGCGATCACCACCACATCGCGATCTGCCGCGTAGGTGAAGGCGTCGTCCCAGGTTTCTGGCCAATCCCTGGTGTTTCTGGTCAGCGACAACGAAATCACATCAGCACCTGCATCAACGGCGAAGCGCACAGCCCGAGCGATTTGGTCATCAGGAGATACGGCACCACCACCAAAACTGATCGAAGCGCTAATAATTTCTGCCTCGGGGGCACTTCCGATCACGCCATTTTGGACACCATTGCCGCGGCCGGCTGCCAGTGAAGCCACCATCGTGCCATGTCGCCTATCCGAACCCACCGGTGTTTGCCCGTTGGTGCTGCCCAAACCCGAAAAATCTGCGCCCGCGACGACGGCGCCTTCCAAGTCTTGATGGCTTCCATCCACGCCGGTATCAATAATGGCGATGCGCACACCCGCCCCCCGCGTGATCGTCCAGGCCTGCTCAATGCCATAGTCCTGAAGCCAATATTGGCGGTCCCGCACCTGGTCAGCTTGCGCAGGACTGGACACCACAAAAACGGGGGCGATTCCCAGGCTGAGGGCTAAGAACCAGACAAGGATCGGGTTTTTCTTCAGCATTGACACGGACTCACGCTCCAGGCAGCATCCGCAAGCGCCCAATCGCCCACAGGGTTCACCCCTGGCCCCACTGACAGTGAATGCGCCATCAGAGTGTGGAGGCATTTGACCCGAGTGGGCATTCCGCCGGCGGAGATACCGTGAATTTCGTCAACGTGTCCGAGCGTTTCGCGCTCGGCAAGGAAATCTTCGTGAGCGCTCCGGTAAAGCTCTCTCGCCTCGGGGTTCTCAGCGAGGCGGTCCTGGTACTGGACCATTTTCCCTTCAGCCTCCAAGCGGGAGGCAGCTCTGGTGGCTGCTGGTTGGCTGAGGTAATAGAGGGTGGGGAAGGGCGTTCCCGTTTCCAGCCGAGGCTGAGTGACCACCGCCACGGGGTTTCCACACACACACCTGGCGGAAATCCCTACGATGTCTCTGGCTGGTCTCCCTAGCTGTTCGCTCACACAACTGGTGTCAGCCTCGGTGGGGGTTTCGCCGGGCGACCTCACGGGGTGGGAACCTCTTGCGTCGCCACACCGTTCATCGACGTGGTCGCTGCCACGAGATAGGAAGCAAGCAACGCTTCTCGCCAGTCGGTGGTGGTGCTGAGAATTTCGGTAGATATCGCAATATCTGCGACATCTGACTCGTCACCGACATCGTCGATCACGAGATAGGTGATATCGCCGGGATAGACAAAAAGCAGACGCTCTCGAGCTTGGGTTTCGACAAATGCCGGGTCTTTCCATCGCTCCCGTTGCTCCTCAAGGGTGACAACCTCTTGTTGGCTTTGCTCCAGGGCGACTTCCAGGGTGGCAATTTCTTGCTGCTGTTCGGCCAAAATACTCAGCGTTGGCGACAAAACGACGACTCCCGCAACGAGCAAAACCAGCACCACCACCGCAAAACCTGAGGCTTGCAAGGAGCGGAAAACGGACGCCGGGGCGGCGCCTTTTTTCATTTTCTTCCCTGCTGTGTGTGCCATTTCTTCAGTGTAGACAGGGAGCCTTCGTCACGCCCCAGGGCGCGCAGGCCCTACGCAAAACGCGGGTATGCACCCGCTCCCGCATACACCGCTGCATCACCGAGGTCTTCTTCGATGCGCAAAAGCTGGTTGTATTTAGCTACTCTTTCGCTGCGAGCGGGAGCCCCGGTCTTGATCTGACCACAGTTGGTCGCTACCGCCAGGTCAGCGATCGTCGTGTCTTCGGTTTCACCGGAGCGGTGCGACAGCACTGCGGTGTACCCGTGGGTGTGTGCCATCGAAACAGCATCGAGAGTCTCTGAGAGCGTTCCAATCTGGTTGACCTTCACAAGCAGGGAGTTTGCAGCACCCTGCTTGATGCCATCGCCCAGTCTGGCGGGATTCGTGACAAAGAGGTCATCCCCCACCAGTTGGACTTTGTCACCGATGGCCTGGGTGAGGGCCACCCAGCCTTCCCAGTCGTTTTCATCCAGCGGATCTTCGATGGTGACCAGCGGGTAGTTCGCCACTAGGTCTGCGTAGTAGTCGGACATAAATCCGGCGTCACGCATTTCGCCTTCAAAGGAATACTTTCCCTTGCTATACATTTCGGTTGCCGCAACATCAAGACCCAGGGCAATGTCAACGCCTGGCTTGTAACCGGCTGCCTCAATAGCGCTCACCAAAAAGTCCAGGGCTGCGCGGTTGCTCGCAAGCTCCGGGGCAAATCCACCCTCGTCGCCCAAACCAGTTTGCATGCCAGCTTTTTGCAGCTCTGCCTTCAGCGCGTGATACGTCTCTGTCCCCATCCGAAGAGCTTCGGAGAAACTCTCGGCACCGATGGGAAGAACCATGAATTCTTGAATATCGACGGCGGTATCAGCGTGGGCACCACCGTTGATGACGTTCATCATCGGAACCGGCAAGATGTGCGCGTTCGCGCCACCGACATAACGGAAAAGGGGCAAATCAGCGGATTCTGCGGCGGCTTTCGCCACCGCCAAAGACACCCCGAGGATGGCGTTGGCGCCGACCTTTTCTTTATTGGCCGTGCCATCGGTGTCGATCAGAATCTGATCAACGGTGCGCTGTTCGCTTGCTTCCACACCTTCAATGGCGGGGGCGAGAACATCCAACACGGCTGAAACAGCACCTTGTACACCTTTGCCCAGGTAGCGATTCTTGTCACCATCGCGCAATTCGTATGCTTCAAAAGCTCCGGTCGAAGCACCCGAGGGAACAGCAGCCCGAGCGGCGACTCCGTCTTCAAGCAAAACCTCCACCTCAACAGTGGGGTTTCCCCGGGAATCCAGGATTTCACGGGCATTCAGGGCTTCAATCGCGGCCACAAGGGGCTCCTTCTGTGAGGGTTCAGGGGTTAATTCTACTCAGCGCTCATCGACTACTCGATATCGCGCCACACAATGTCCTCTGACCTGGCGGTGTCAGAAGTTATCTCTCCGACTCGGTGGAAACCGTCGGCGGCCAAGCGTTCATACACAGCCCGCATATTCCGCGACTGTGACACAACCCTCACCTGGTGTCCTGTTGACACCAGGTGCATCTTGATAGGCATGAGGTGCACACTGGGGATTTCCGCGTCATAGGTGAGAGCAACCTTGTCGAGGTGTTCCGCCTCCGAGGGCGGAAGCACCTCGAGGAGGCGCTCAAATCCCAAGGACATCCCCACTGCGGGGACTTCTCGGCCAAGGAACCGAGAAATCATGCCGTCGTATCGGCCACCGCCGCCGAGGGATCCACCGAGGGCTGGGTGAGAAATTTCAAAAATGGAAGACGTGTAATAGCCCATACCCCTTACCAGTGTGGGGTCAAACACCACCACACCGGGATCGAGGAGCGTCGACACCTGGGAGACCCAGTTCACCAACTCCGTGGCAACGGCATAAGAGGTGGGCGTATCGCCCATCAGGGAAGCGATTGCTCCCTGGTCAAAACCTTCGAGCGACCCACCCAACATTGCTTCGATGCGCGAGCTCGACCATCCAGAGCTCAACCGCTCGGCAAGCTCACTCAACACACCCTCGACCCCGACCTTGTCGATTTTGTCGATCACGATCATGGCCACAGGCTGTTCCTCTGGCGCGATACCCGAGGCGCTTAACGCTTCGGTCAGTAGTCGGCGGTCGTTGATGCGCAAGCTCCAGCCGTCCACCCCAAGGCGCTCCAGCGCATCAGCGGTGGCTAGGAGAATTTCAACCTCAGCCAGCGTGCTGGGCTCCCCCAGAGTGTCGATGTCTGCCTGCACAAACTGGCGATATCGGCCTTTTTGCGGACGCTCTGCCCGCCACACGGGCCCGGTATGAAACGAGCGAAACACTGAGGGCAAGGCGCCGTGGTTACTGGCATAAAAACGCGCAAGAGGAACTGTGAGGTCAAACCGCAGCCCCAAGTCGGAGAGCTCCTCGGGCGAGGACGCTTGCTGGAGGTCTTCGGTGCTCAACCCGCGCTTCTGGATATGAAAACTAAGTTTTTCGTTATCGCCACCGAGACCCGAGTGCAGGGTGTCGAAGTCTTCCATCGCCGGTGTCTCTATGGATTCAAAACCATGCCGGTGGTAGGTGGACTCAATCGTGTGCAACACCTGATCGCGGTGTTCTTTATCGCGGGGCAGGAAATCTCTCATTCCCCGCGCAGAACTGACAGCCATGTGCGTATTCTCTCACGCAGTGGGGCTCTCCCCCGCTTCCAACTCTCGCAAATGTGCCCGCAAGGCCCGCTCGGCGTCAAAACCCTTCGTCCGAGAATCAGCCACCAGGGCGAAAAGAAGTTCACCGAGCTCTCGCTCGCTTCTCACACCAGGACGTGCCTCCGATTGCGGAGGAACAATGCTTTCGCCCCCTCGCTTTAGGAAGCTGTCGGCCCTTGCCAGGGCGGAAAGTTTGCCCGGAATTCCTTCATAGGCGCTGGTGCGGTGTTTCTTTTGTTCTGCCTTTATTTCATCCCAGCGCTCTTTCACCTCCGCAACGCTCACCGCGTCGCCATCGGCAAAGACATGCGGATGGCGCTGGCGCATCTTTGCCTCCACCTCCCCAGCGACATCATCGATGTCAAAGGGATCGCTGGGGTCTGCTGCGGCAAGGTCTGCGTGAAAGAGCAACTGGTAGAGGACATCGCCAAGTTCTTCCCGAATATCAGCGCTCGAGCCCGACTCAAGGGCTTCGACAAGTTCAAAAGTTTCCTCGAGCAGGTAGGGCACGAGGGACTGATGGTCTTGCAAGGCATCCCAGGGACAACCCTCTGGCCCGCGCAGCGTGGCCATCGTCGCAATCAGGCGCTCCAGTGCTGGATACGGGGTCATCGCTCTAGTCTGCTGCACCCGCAGTAATTGGCGCTGGATAGAGGGCATCCAAAACGCCTTCGACCCACGCCACCAAAGCCAGGTCGCTGTATTCCTCGGGCAACGGAATGAGTGCGACCCGGGCAGGCGCGACATAGTTCGATTTCGGATACAGCCTGGCGAGGCGCACCTGCAGGGAATCCGGCAGTGGGGGCCCAACCAAACGGAGCTTATTTCCCATCACCATCACTTCACCCAAGCCTCTGGTCATCGCAACTTTTCGAAGCTTGGTGATGGAGACGAGTGTGTCCACCGGTTGCGGAATTGCCCCGTAACGATCGACCATTTCTTCCATGAGCTCATCGATCGCGCCTTCGGCGCTGGTGGGTGCGGCTGAGGCAGAAAGCTTTTGATACATCTCCAACCGCAAGCGCTCGGAGTCGATGTAGTCGAGGGGAATTCGAGCATCGACCGGCAGCTCCAATCGAAGCTCGGTTTGACCCGGTGCCACATCATCCCTAAAGGTGGCGATGGCTTCAGAAACCATCCGTAAATACAGGTCAAAGCCCACGCCCGCAATGTGTCCGGCCTGCTCCGCTCCCAAAAGGTTTCCGGCCCCCCTCATTTCGAGGTCTTTCAGGGCGATCCTCGTTCCCCCGCCCAGATCTGTGGTTGCCGCCAGGGTTGCCAAACGGTCGTGGGCGGCTTCCCCCACCGGAATCTCGGGGTCATAGAGCAGATAGGCATAGCCGCGTTCGCGGCCTCGTCCCACGCGGCCGCGAAGTTGATGGAGTTGGGATAATCCATAGCGCTCAGCCCGATCCACAATCAATGTGTTCGCATTGGTGACATCCAGACCGGTTTCGATAATGGTGGTAGAGACCAAGACGTCAAAGCGCCGCTCCCAAAAGTCGACCATGACCGATTCCAGGTCTGCTTCACCCATTTGCCCGTGCGCCACGGCCACCCGAGCTTCGGGCACTAATTCTTGGATGTGGGCGGCAACCCGATTAATCGAGGACACCCTGTTGTGGACGAAAAACACTTGCCCTTCCCGCAAGAGCTCCCGCCTAATGGCAGCAACCACCTGGGCATCGTTATAGGGGCCTACAAAAGTGAGGATGGGGTGTCTGGCCTCTGGCGGAGTGGCAAGGGTCGACATTTCCCTAATCCCCGTCACCGCCATCTCGAGTGTCCGCGGAATGGGTGTGGCACTCATCGCGAGGACATCAACATTGACTTTTAGCGACTTCAGCAGGTCCTTGTGCTCCACGCCAAAGCGTTGTTCCTCATCAATCACAATCAGTCCCAGGTCTTTGAACACCACGGATTTCCCCAAGAGGCGATGCGTACCAATTACCACGTCCACACTGCCATCGGCCAAACCCGCCACCGTGGACTTTGCCTCGGTGGCCGATTGAAAGCGCGAGAGCGCTCGAAGGTTCACGGGGAAAGGCGCGTAACGCTCCTGGAATGTTTCCATGTGTTGCTTCACCAGCAAGGTGGTGGGGGCGATGATGACTACCTGTTTGCCTTCCTGCACGGCTTTGAACGCAGCGCGAACGGCTATCTCTGTTTTTCCAAACCCCACATCACCAGCAACTAAACGATCCATCGGGATAGGGCGTTCCATGTCGGCTTTGACTTCATCGATTGTTGTCAACTGGTCAGGAGTTTCAACAAAAGGAAACGCTTCCTCCAGTTCCCGCTGCCAGGGGGTGTCGGGGCCAAACGCATATCCGGGAGCAGACATTCGGGCGGAGTAGAGCTTGACCAGGTCAATGGCCAGTTCTCGAACCGCTTTGCGGGCTTTGCCCTTGGTCGCAGACCAATCGGAACCCCCCATTTTGCTGAGCGCTGGTGAATCACTGCCTGCATAGTGGCTGAGCTGGGACAACTGATCGGTGGGAACAAATAATCGATCCGGCGGGCTACCTCGCTTAGAGGGCGCGTATTCGATGAGGACGAATTCGCGCTCGCTCTTCATGGCATCCCGACCGCCTGTAGAAATCTCGCGGGTGGCAACCTCAACAAAGCGCCCGACCCCGTGGGTGTCGTGCACGACATAATCCCCGGTGGCTAATTGCAACGGGTCAACCACCGCGGTCCGTTTGGCAGCCAGTGTCCGACCCGTCCGTGGTGAGGCGGATACCGCTTTGCCATAGAGCTCTTTTTCACTCAGCACTAATTTCTGCGAACTAGGAAGCGAGAAGCCTTCCATCAACACACCCTGGACCACACTCACAACGCCCTGTGCCGGGGCAATTGCGCCCTCTTCGACGCGGTGGGGAACACCGAGCTCACCCAACAGGTGGGCGGTGCGCTCAACCAATCCGTGACCTGCCGCCACGCACAAGACATCCTGTCCTTCGCTGATGGCACCTGCAATTAGCTCCCACACCTCGTCGACCCCGCCCGTCAGGGCGATGGGGTTAATGTCGGGTCGGTAAATGCTGTCGGTGCCCGCATCGAGGGAGTCGACACTGATCCAGGGTCCGGGTGCTGAATCCCGCACCTCTTCGCGGGAGAGAAAATCTCCCGCATCCAGATCGATCGGTGCTGCGCTCTCGACCATCGCAGCCGCCTCCCAGGCGGCATGCAAGAACTCGCGGTTTGTGTGACGTAAGGATTCTGCGCGTGCAGCCACTTTTTGCCACGACACCTCAACCACCACGGTGTCCTCGGGAAACAGTGTCGACGGAGACACCAATCTTTCGACGAGCAAGGGCTGAAGAGACTCCATTCCCTCCGTGGGGATGCCCTCGGATATCTTGGTCAACATTCCACCCAGGCCCGGATACTCGTCCGCCAGCTGACTCGCGCGGTGCCGCACCCCCTCATCCAGCAGCATCTCGCGCACCGGTTCGAGCGCAACCTCTGACAGGGGCTCCGCCAGGGAGCGTTGATCAGAAACGGTGAAGTAGGAGAGTGATTCAATCTCCGAACCAAAAAAATCAAGGCGAACGGGGTGCTCGGCAAGGGGTGGGAAGACATCCAAAATTCCCCCGCGCAGAGCGAACTCCCCGCGCCTGGTGACCAAATCAACCCGGTTATAGGCGGCATGAATCAGGTAACTAGTCCAGTCCTCTAAGGAGTGACCTGAGTCTCCTTTCCGGGCAACCAGGGATTCAAAGTCTGCAATCGCGGGGTTCACCGGTTGCACCAAAGCACGGATAGAGGACACCACGATAACCGAGCCTTCGCGCGGAGCCGATGATGCCTGCCGAAGAGCCCTCAGCGCACTGCGGCGCCTGGCCACGGTTTCTGCGTGTGGGCTGAGGCGCTCGTGCGGAAGCGTTTCCCAGGCAGGAAAATCCAACACCATGGTGCCCGGCTCCACGAGTGAGCGCAACTGGTCTCGGAGTTGGTCTGACTCACGCCCGGTAGGACACACCACCACGGTGACCGTGGCGGTCGCTGCAGCAGCAACCGAGGCAATGTAGGGGGTCCAAGCCCCCGGCGGAAGAACAACTGAGCCACCAGAATGCCGAAGATCTGTTGCCTCTTGAAAACCCTCGTCGTCACTCAGCCACGATGTCAGGGTGTTCAAGCTCACTGACGAAATCCTACGCGCTAGCAGGTGGGGAATGAATGCGCCCCTGCGCGGCCTGTAGCCCCTCGGTGGCAAGAATCTCGATCGCCGAACACACGGTAGCAAAACTGGCCGGAAGCGCTTCTTCTTCGACGGGTTGGAATCTGCCTAGAACATAATCCGCAGGGGGCATTCGACCCTCTGGCCTGCCTATCCCCATCCGAATGCGGAAAAAATCGGGGGTGCCCAGTGCCCTTTGAATATCTCGCAAGCCGTTGTGTCCCGCGTGACCACCGCCCTGCTTTAGCCGGATGACACCGGGCGCTAAATCCAAATCGTCGTGAACCACGATGAGTTGGGTCGGCGGAATCTTATGAAAGGCCAACATCGCCTGAACGGGTGGGCCGGAAAGGTTCATGAAACTTGTCGTCGCCGCCAGCCGGAAACTGATTCCTGAAGGATGGTTCACCACAGCGGTGACTCCCTGGGACTTGAATTTCGTAAAATTCACCCCCGCGCTCGCCGCGCACGCAGTAACGGCGAGTTCGCCAATATTGTGGCGGGTGCGCTCGTATTGGGGGCCAGGATTACCCAGCCCCACAACAAGCCACTGTGACGTGGTGGGTTTAGTGCGAGCGGCTCTGAACCAGGCCAGGGCTATTCGCCACCATCATCGCTGCTAGCTTCTGCTTCTGATTCTGAATCGGAATCGGCAGCTTCTTCATCCTCAGATGCGGGAGCTTCTTCTTCCACCTTCGGTGGCTGCTGGACGACGAGGACGAGCATTTCTGGCGGGCTCAGGAGCGTGGTGCCGGCAGGCAGCACCAGGTCGCTGGCGTGAATTTGAGCCCCTTCGTCAAGGCCCTCCACGCTGACGCTGACCGACTCGGGGATGTGGGTTGCTTCGGCTTCAACACTGACGGTGTTGTGCTCCAGCTGCACCATGGTACCGGAGACGGGATCACCTTCGACGTGAATAGCGATATCCACGGTGACCTTCTCGCCCTTGCGGACAATCACCAAATCAAGGTGTTCGATGATCTGGCGAACAGGGTCGCGCTGGATGTCTTTAATCAGCACCAACTGCTGGTCATCGGGCATCTTCAGATCCAGAAGCGCATTCGCGCGACGCGCAATCAAAGTGGTCTCGTGGGCAGGGACTGCCACGTGAAGGGGTTCTGCGCCGTGGCCATAGACCACTGCGGGGATTTTGCCCGCCATGCGAAGCTTGCGCGCAGCGCCTTTACCGAAACTCGTGCGGATGTCCGCGTCGACCTTGTTTTCAGCCATATTCTCTTGCTCCTAAATTGGGTTTTCTCGAACTCGAACGCCTTAGCGTGAGGAGAGACCAAAGGAGCCTGCTCCACCGCGTCGATTACGAAATGTGATGACACACCTCCTCGCCGAAGTACCCCGTAATCGTAGCCCGAATTTACTGCTCCGTCTAACCCATTTTTTGCACTGGCTTTCGCACGATGAGCCATATCCCCGCCCCGACGAGGGCAACAATCACACCGGTGGTCACGGAAGGTAGTGGCAGTGCAACCACGAGCAACACGCAACCAACCAGCCCGCACCAGGAAACCCATTGGGGAATTCTTCGCTGGGAGGAATGCAGGCGAAGCGCCGCCAAATGCGCCAGGGCGTAGTAGCTGAGCACGCTGGCCGAGGAAAGCGCTACGAGCCAGAGTGGAGTGAGAGTGAGGGAGAGAACCATTGCCACCAGCGCTGTGGATATATCTGCAACAACCGGACTCGACGTTCTTGACCAGATTCGAGCAAGAACTGCGGGCATATCCCCGGCACCAGCCATGGCATAGGAAGTCCGAGAAAGCCCCGTCAGGATGGTCATCAGTGAGCCCAGACTTGCCAGTACGGCCACGCCGGCAATCACGGGGCTCCACGCTTCAGGAACGCTGTCGATGACGGGTGTGGCGCTCCGCACAATGCCCTCGAAGCCGAGTGCTGCCAGCAGCGCAGCGCCCAAGAAGGAATAGAGCACAATGACTGCCACGAGCGTTGCCACAATCACCCGGGGGAGCGCGATGGTCGGGTTTTTCACCTCAGCCCCCAGGGTCGCCATTCGGGCGTAGCCGGCGAAGGCGAAGAACATCAGACCTGCCGCCTGCCACACTCCAAAGAAGCGAGTCCCGTCGGGAGTGCCCACCGTTTCTGCCGGCCATGGCACCCCGATAATGACTCCCGCCAATACCGCAATCACGATGCAGGCGATCACCGTGGCCACCAGGGCTGTCGAGCGAATACCCGACATATTGATGACCGACAAAATCGCAATAAACGTGGGGGCGAGCCACGAAGCATTCTGTGGCGAAAGATAGGTCGCAGCGATGAGCGCAACGGCGGCTGCGGATGCCGTCTTCCCAATCACAAAAAACCATCCCGCTAGGAATCCAGCCCCCGGCGACACGTGCTCTTTCGCATAGGCATAGGCGCCCCCGGCTACCGGGGACAGGAAAGCGAGCTGCGCCATGCTCAATGCATTGAGCAGAGCAACGACACCTGCGAGGAACACAGCGAGAAAGAAAAATGGCCCCGCCCGCTCCACCACAGGTCCCCACACCCAAAAAACCCCGGCCCCGAGCATTGCGGATAGTCCGATTCCCGCAGCCCCGAGCGGGCCCAGTGTTCTCTTCAGGGTGGCCACTGGCACACTATAACGAGTCAACATATCGAAAAGGGAAACATGTCATACGGGTTAGAGGAGTTCGAGGAGCCTGAGCGGCCTCTGTATTCCTCCAAGCGTCGCACCGCAATGCGAGTGGTGGTGAGTGTGGCTATTCTCGCTTTGGTGTTGCCCGGTGTCTTGATTACCTGGGTCACCCAGGTTCAAACCGCCACGTATGCCTGTCAGGTAGCTACCGCCTACTACGCCCCGGGAGCGCTCGGATCCAGGGCGTCCTTCGAATGGAGCAGTGCAACCCTCATCGGCTGGAATTGCTACGCAGAAATACCCGGACAGGGCGACTATTTTGTCGCCTACCTCGGTGTGATACCCGGCGCCCCGCGCTTGATTCCTTTGACAGGGACCTAGGCGGCCCCGTCAAACATCGAGGTGACGGAACCATCTTCGAAGACCTCTTTGATGGCGCGCGCCAACAATGGCGCGATCGGCAAAATCCTGAGGCGATCCCAGTGTTTTGAGACATCCAGAGGCAACGTGTCGGTAACGACAACTTCGTCAATGAAATCGGATTGCAACACCGTCGAGGCAGGCTCCGAGAACACGGCGTGTGTGGCGGCAACGATCACACTGATGGCTCCCGCATCCTTCAGCGCTTGCGCGGCTTTAGCAATAGTGCGACCGGTGTCGATCATGTCATCAACCAGCAGACACACCCTGCCCTCTACGTCACCGACAATTTCATGAATGGATACATCGTTGTGAATTTTGGGATCGCGACGTTTGTGGATGATGGCCAGGGGTGCACCCAGTTTGTCGCTCCAGATGTCTGCCACTCGGACGCGACCCATATCGGGGCTGACCACGGTGAGAGTTTCGGGATCAAGTTGTGACTTGAAGTGCTCCAAGAGGACCGGCATGGCAAAAAGGTGATCCACGGGCCCATCAAAAAAACCTTGGATTTGGGCGGCGTGTAAATCAACGCTCATGATCCGATCGGCGCCGGCTGCCTTGAAGAGGTCAGCCATGAGCCTGGCGGAGATGGGTTCGCGACCGCGACCCTTCTTGTCCTGCCTCGCATAGGGGTAAAACGGCGCCACCACGGTGATGCGTTTTGCGCTGGCGCGCTTGAGAGCATCCACCATGATGAGCTGCTCCATCACCCACTCGTTGATGGGCTCGGTGTGAGCTTGAATAACAAACACATCGGAGCCGCGGACGCTCTCGCCATAACGGGCATAGATTTCGCCATTGGAAAACGTCTTTGCATCCGTGGAAACAAGTTCGGTCCCCAATTCTTTTGCCACCGCCTCGGCCAAAGCGGGGTGAGCACGCCCGCTCACCAGAACAAGATTTTTCTTAGGGGTGGCGGTAATGTTCGTCAACGATTTAGGGCTTTCTCCTGTGATGGACGGGCATCTTCACTTTTTACTCTTTCCGGCCTTCTTCGCTGCGATGGCAGCCGGCGAGCCTTCTCGGTTGTGTTCAACCCAGCCTTCAAGGTTTCGCTGCGGAGCAACACTCATTGCCAATGCCCCCGGTTCCACCCTGCGGCGGACAACAGCGCCCGCTGCGGTGTAGGAACCATCACCTAACTCCACCGGCGCAACAAAGACGGTGTGGGACCCGGTGCGAACCTGGGAACCAATCGTGGTGCGGTGTTTTGTCTCACCGTCGTAGTTGGCGGTAATAGCGCCGGCCCCAATATTGGTGCCGGCGCCAATATCTGCGTCCCCGATGTAGGAGAGGTGGGGAACCTTTGCTCCGCGAGCGAGTGTGGAGTTTTTCACTTCTACAAAAGCCCCCACTTTGCCTTCGACCCCTACGACGGTGCCGGGACGAAGGAAGGAGAAAGGGCCCACGGAGGCGTGTTCGCAAATATGAGCACCGAGTGAGTGGGTTCGGACCACCGTGGCATGCGATTCCACGATGGTGTCCACCAGGGTGGAATCTGGGCCAATTGTGGCGTGGGAATCAATGCGGGTGTCGCCCTTGAGCTGAACTCCGGGCAAGAGAGTGACATCCGGCGCTAGCTCGACCGAAAGGTCGATCATGGTGCTGGCGGGATCCGCCACGGTCACCCCGAGTAATTGCCATCCGCGTATGGTCATCCGGGTCAGACGGGCTTGCGCCTCACTCAGTTGAACACGGTCGTTGATGCCCTCGAGCAACCACGAATCCTCGACCAGCACCCCGGAAACCCCCTGGCCGGCAGACGAGAGGGCTTTGGCGATGTCGGTCAAATACTTTTCGCCCTGGGAGTTTGTTGTGGTCAGCCCCGCTACTGCCGCGTGCGCGTGAGCCCTATTCATCACATACACACCCGAATTGATTTCGGTGATCTGTTTTTCGGCCGCGTTCGCGTCTGACTCTTCGACCACTCCGGTAACGTCACCCCGGTCATTGCGAATAACCCGGCCATACCCAGTGGGGTCTTCGGGGATAGTGCTCATCAGAGTGAGTGCAGACCCCTCGCTACGGTGGTGATCCACGACCGCTTGAATGGTGTCTGAATCCAGCAGTGGGACATCCCCGCTCATCACCACAACGTCTCCAGCGAAGGTACTCGGAAGCGCAGCCAAAGCTAGCTCGAGTGCTCGCCCGGTTCCGGGAATGTCGTCCTGATCCACCAGGATTGCGTCGGGGACATAATCGGTCACTACCCCAGCAACAGCATCGCGGTGGTGTCGCAATACGACGGCGAGGTGTTCTGGTTGCAGAGCAGAAGCTGTAGCAAGGACATGCCCCAACAGAGGAATGCCGGAGAGTTCGTGAAGGACCTTCGCCGTTTCCGACCTCATCCGGGTGCCCTGTCCGGCAGCGAGAACCACTACCGCGAGCGCCTGTTGCGTCATACCCCCATTTAAGCGCACATTCGCACCTGCTGAGAACAGGATGGTGTTTTTCTGCTCCGCCCCCAGGATTCGAACCTAGACCTAACAGCTCCAAAGGCTGTCGTGCTGCCGTTACACCAAGGCGGAATGGCCAAAGGCCTCCCCCATTGTGCCAGAGGAAGGATAATGGTGTGATGACCGGGCCGAGAGATGATGTCGATCGCATCGTCGAAGCCTGGCAAAGAGAGCGCCCAGACCTCGATGTGTCGCCGCTGGAGGTCCTTTCCCGCGTGAGTCGGATCGGAAAAAGAGTGGAAACCTTTCGGAAAACTGCTTTCAAAACCAGCGGTTTGGAATCATGGGAATTCGATGTTTTGGCCGCTCTTCGCAGGGCGGGCAACCCTTTTCAGCTCAGTCCAAAAAACCTGCTGGCAGAAACCTTGGTCAGCTCTGGCGCTATGACTCACCGCCTAGGGAAGCTTGAAGCCAAAGGGTTAGTGGAGAGAGCCTCCCATCCCGAAGATGGGCGAGGGGTTGTCGTTAAGTTGACTGCGCGGGGCCAAGCAGCCATCGATATCGCTTTTTCCACTCTCATTGATGCCGAGCACGAACTCCTGCGCTCACTGCCTGAAATCGAGCGTGCCAACGTTGCTGTTGCTCTTCGTACTCTGAGCTTGGATGTTGAAAACCGCTGAGAAAGACCCACACCCCGGCGTGAAATACTCGGGGTTCAAACCTAAGGACCCCGTGACTTCACACACTTCTCCCCCCCACGCCCTTCGCTGGTGGATAGGGCTTTCCGCGCTGGCAATTGTCGTTCTCGACCAGGGCACCAAATGGTGGGCCGAATCCACCCTGGTGCTTCGCGAATACCACCCCGTGATCGGCGAGCTGTTGGGCTGGAGGCTGATTTATAACCCCGGTGCCGCGTTTGGTTTAGCCTCGGATGCCACCTGGATTTTGACCCTGGTCGCAGCTGTGGCCGTGGTTGCCCTGGTCGTAATCGCGTTCCGCACCACCCAGGTGGCGATGGGAATCGGAATTGCAGGAATGCTCGGTGGCGCCATTAGCCACCTCGGTGATCGCCTCCTTCGCGAGCCCGGTTTTGGCGAAGGTCACATCGTGGATTTCATCGACTACGCCGGGTTCTTTATCGGCAATATTGCCGACATTTTCCTCGTGGGCTCCGCCCTCTACCTGGTGGCGCTGAGCCTGTTTCAGAAGGACCCGGTCACACCAGATGAGCTCCCAGCGGAGTCGACACCGTAGGAAGGGTGTGGTGGCCTCTGGCCGCCAACGCTGTTACCAGTTCCTCTTGATGCGAGCTGTTGCTCGCCAGCATTACGCAGGTGGGGCCTGACCCGGACACCATCGCCCAGAGGGCTCGCACCTCTTCACCATCGAGAACAGTGGTGAGGACGGGCGGGTGGAGACTCACCGCCGCGGAGGCGAGATCGTTTTCGAGGAAGGGGGCAAGGCCTTCTCCATCGCCTCGTGAAAGCGCCTCGATCATCGGAGCTGGCAGCTCTTCGGGGAGAGTTGGCGTCATAGCGCCTCGGATTTCGTCGAGCCTGGCATAGACAGCAGGAGTGGAAAGGTGGTGCTCCAGAGGAACCAATACCCAGTGAAAGAGGCCAGCCTCCAGGGGGGTCAGTTCTCCCCCGTGACCCCGACCAAGAGCGGTTCCCCCCAGGAGGGCGAAGGGGACGTCCGCACCCAGGCCACTAGCTATGTTGTGGAGGTCCTCCGCGCTGGCTCTGGATCCCCAGAGTTCATTCAGCGCCACCAACGCCGCTGCAGCGTCTGCAGATCCACCGCCCATTCCCCCGCCCACGGGGATGGACTTGTGGATGTGGAGAGCGGCTGCGCCGGCGTGACCACTGGCCTGAGCCAGCGCCTTGGCGCTAGCAATGACGAGGTTGGACTGGTCCAGTGGGACATCGCCTAAGGGGACGCTTCCCTCGATGGTGAGAGAGTACTCAGCTGCCTCCGTAGCGCTCACCGTTTCCCAGACGTCAACGGCGTGAAAGACGGTGAAAAGCTCGTGGTATCCCTCAGGGCCGGGGGGACCCACGCGGAGAAGGAGATTAATTTTTCCAGGAGCCTTCGCGGTCACAGTGGTGGGCATGGTTTCAGGTTACCCGGGGTCTAGCGATGATCAAGGGGCACAAGCTCTGGCACGATTGAGCGATACACCATCATTCCCAGTATTTCTATCGCCAAGTGCACCACCACAACCAGGGGAATCATGCCCCAGATACTTTGATCTAAAGCCATGGCAATCGGCAACATGATGACACCGCCGCGACCGGCACCGACGATCATGATGGCCCGTTTCTCACCGGCGGTGAGGCTCGTGAGGATACCCGCTAACAACCCCAGCGGCGCCATCAGCACGAGGAAAGCAAAAAACAGGGGAACGAGACGAAAGAGCTCCGTGAGCTCGTCGAGATGACCGGGGACTCGCGACCACACGACGAAAATGACGGCAACACCAATGGCCACCACAGTGTTTTCACTCAGTCGCTGGCGAATTCTCGACATCGCACCAGACCGGGCGGCGAGGGCTTGAAAACCCAGGGCAAGCAATCCGGGCACGAAAATAGCTAAGGCAATCGCCACGAAAGTGGGGGGTAGATCATCAAACCCCAGGACGCCACCACTGAGCCCAATCGCAAAGAGGGGCACCACGATGAGTTGCCCCACCAGCAGCACTGGTTTTGCTCCGAGAACGCTTTCCACGTCGCCGCCGGCTTGTTTCACGGTGGTCAAAGAGAGTGCGACACCGGGGGCCAAAAGCACCAACAGGAGCCCCACCTGAATATCTGGGTGTTGCCACAACACCCGAGACAGAACAAACGACACCGCGGGTACCACAAGGAGGTTCACCGAAAAGAGCGCGACCAGCACTCGGGGCTTAGCGATTGCTTTCCCCAGCGAGAGAAGCGGCAGCGCTTGAACCACACAAAACACCATGACCCCCAATGCCACCCACACCAGCGCATCAAGAATCGGGCTTTCCACAGGCACGAAGCCTGCGAGGCCCGCGCCGACAATCACGGCACACAGGATCCAGGCGCTAGAAACCTGTCGGGTGGGCATTATCGAGCTTTCACCACACGGGCGAGAGCCACAAAATCTTCCACGCTCCACGCTTCACCGCGGTCTGTGGGCTGAAGCCCAGCCTGCTCGATGACCTCGCTCACCACGTCAGACCCAAGATATTCCGCAAGCGCGCCCCTGGCCATCTTGCGCCTGGTCCGAAACGCATGGGTGACTAATTCATCCATGATTTTTCGCAATGCCTCGTCCCCGGGGGGTTCCGTGGCATCCATCGCCACCAAAAGAGAATCGACATTCGGGATGGGCCAAAACACGTGCCTCGACACCGGTGCTGCCACACTCCAGAGACCAAACCATCCCGCTTTCACACTCGGTGATCCATAGGCTTTTGACCCCGGGTGTGCCGCTAAGCGTTCAGCGACCTCGGATTGCACCATCACCAGCACGCGCCGCAGAGTGGGGAAGGTGCGCAACAAGTGCAAGACAATCGGAACAGCCGTGTTGTAGGGGAGGTTTGCAACCAGCACCGTAGGTGTGGTGGGCAGCTCCTTCACTTCCATCGCATCCGCCTCGATGACCGTGCACTGGCCACCTGGTTGATGGGTGGCAATCGTCTGGGGCAACAGTGCGGCTAGCCGAGAGTCAATTTCGATGGCCGTGACGGTTGCCCCTGCATCAAGGAGCCCCAGCGTCAAGGAGCCCAGACCGGGGCCAACTTCGAGGACGTGGTCGCCCTCCACCAGGGCGGCCGCCGCAACAATTTTTCGCACCGTGTTGGCATCATGGACAAAGTTTTGACCCAGCTTTTTTGTCGGTGTGACACCGGCCTTTTCTGCCAGTGCGCGAACCTCGCCAGCCCCCAACAGGGGGGCGGGGTTAGAGCTTGTCATGGTGTGGGGAGACCGGGCGGGCCACGAAATCATCGAAGGCGCCATAGACATCGAGGGTGTTGCGGGCGAGTTGGGCAGCCAACACACTTTCTTCGCTCCCCAGCGTTTCCGCCATCGACCGCAGGGTGTAGGGAATCATGTACGGGCTGTTGGGTCTTCCCCGGAAGGGAGTGGGGGTGAGAAACGGCGTGTCGGTTTCTACCAAGATATGCGAACTCGGCATCACTTTCAGCGCATCCCTTAAGCCTTCGGAGTTTTTAAAGGTCACGGTTCCCGAAAAAGACGCATACCAGCCTTCATGAGCCAAAATTTCCGCCATCAGTGGGTCGCCGCTAAAACAGTGGAAGACCGTTTTCTTCGGCGCACCTACCTCGCGCAACAAAGACACCACGTCCTCGTGGGCATCGCGGTCGTGGATTTGAAGCGCCAGGTCGTGCTTCTTTGCCAGGGCAATATGGGCGACAAACGCTTCACGCTGAGCGTCTTGGCGCTCGGGTTGCGTTCGAAAGTAGTCCAGCCCCGTTTCCCCAATGGCCACCACGCGAGGCTGCAGAGCTAGTTCGTCCAATACCGCCATCGCCGTATCAAACTCGCCGGTCTCCATCAGCTGGGGGGCTTCGTTGGGGTGAATGGCGATGGCTGCTAGGACTCGTGGTTCTCGCGCGGCCAGTGCTGCTGACCAGCGTGAGGTTTCCACATCGGTGCCGACTTGAATAACCCCCAGCACACCGGCCTCGACGCTTCGCTCGAGATGCTCGAGCGCGGACATCGGGTTGTCGCCATCGGCAAATTCGAGGTGGGCGTGGTTGTCATATACCCCCACCGATAGCGGGTCCGGTGCAGTCGGGTAGGGGATGGCTCGGTCCCCGGTCTCAAAGCTCCCCCTGGTACGGATGTGGGCCGGGAACTCTTTTTCCACCGAGGCCATGGCTTTAGCTATCGTGCTCAATACGGGGGAAAAGTGCTGCCAGCTCAGAAATCGCGGACCCTTCCGGCAGCACCCGGAAGGAGCCGGCTTCCGGGATATTTTGCTCGGCCAGTGGTCCCACAGAATCCGATGCTCCCAGAGCCTCCCAGAGCTTGCTGGTGGCTTGTGGCATAAACGGTGACAACGTCACGGCAAGAGATCGAAGCGCATCCAAGGACGTATACAACACAGCATCCAAACGCGCGGCCTGGGCATCGTCTTTTGCCATCACCCAGGGTTCTTGCTCAGTGATGTACCCGTTCACGTCTTCCACAATTCGCCACAGCTCTCCGAGCGCCTCGTGAGGGGCAAAAGCGTGCATCGCGGCATCAGCTGCTGCCACGGCATCCTTCATCGTGGCAGCGATGGCTCTATCAGCGGGGGTAGGTGACGGCAGTGCGGGAACGACGCCTCCGCGGTAGCGATGCACCATCGCAATCACCCGGGAGGCGAGATTTCCCAACCCATTGGCGAGGTCTGATTCATAGCGCGCGGAGAGGTCTTCCCACGAGAAAGAACCATCCGAGCCGAAGGTGATGGCGCGCAAAAAGTAGTAGCGGAAAGCATCCGAGCCAAACACATCGGTGATCTCCGTGGGTGCGATACCGGTCAGCTTCGACTTCGACATTTTTTCGCCACCGACCAGCAACCAGCCGTGGGCGAAGACCTTCTTGGGTGGCTGAAGCCCAGCGGCCATCAACATGGCAGGCCAAATGACAGCGTGGAAGCGGGCAATGTCTTTACCCACTAGTTGAACGGCAGGCCACTTTTTCGCAAAAGCTTCGTCATCGCTTCCCCACCCGGTGGCCGTGATGTAGTTCAGCAGGGCTTCAAACCAGACGTAGGTAACGTGCTCGGAATCGAAAGGAACCTCGATGCCCCAGTCGATATTGGAGCGCGAAATCGAGAGGTCATCGAGACCGCGGTTGACGAAGGCAATAATTTCGTTGCGAACACTGGTGGGTTGGATGAAATCGGGCTGAGCCGCATAGAGATCCAGCAGCTTTTGCTGGAACGTGCTCATTTTGAAGAAATAGTTTTCTTCTTTCAACACCTCAACCGGTCGCGAGTGGACGGGGCAGAGCTTGGAGCCCTCAAATTCGCCGGCTCCGTCTTCCAAATCGGCGAGTGGTTTGTATTCTTCACAACCCACACAATAGAAACCTTCGTATTCCCCCTGATAAATAAATCCTTTGTCGTGGAGGAGTGTTAGAAACTTCTTGACCGCACTTTCGTGGCGTTCCTCCGTGGTGCGAATGAAATCATCGTTGGCTAGGTCCAGGGTTTTCAGCAGTGGTTTCCACGATTGCTCAACCAATCGGTCCGCCCATTCCCGAGGGGTCACGCCGTTGGCGAGAGCGGTGCGCATGATCTTTTGGCCGTGCTCATCCGTCCCGGTCAAAAACCAGGTCGGGATGCCACTTTGGCGCATCCAGCGGGAGAGAGCGTCTGCCGCTACCTCCGTGTAGGCATGACCAATATGCGGCACGTCATTGACATAAAAAATCGGTGTCGCGATGAAAAAGCTATCGCTCGAGGAAGTGGCCATCGAGGGTCAATCTTACGGGTGCGCGCTGATACTCGCGCTATAGAGCTCGCGTTTGGGCAAACCTGTCTCTTTGGCCACCTGCGCGCACGCATCCGAGCGCTTGATACCCTCGCTCATCCTGGCGTTTACCAGGGCTAGGGCATCCTCCACACTGAGTGCCCGGGCAGGTCTTCCCCCCATCACCAACACAATTTCGCCTTTGGTGCCCTCGGCAAACCTCTCCGCGAGTTCCGCCAGTGATCCCCAGGCGACTTCTTCAAACATTTTGGTGAGCTCCCGCACCACACACGCCGGCCGATCCTTGCCCAGGGCGCCTGCGGCATCTCGGAGGGTGGCACCGAGGCGGTGGGGAGATTCAAAAAACACCATGGTGCGAGCCTCCCCTGCCAGCGACTCGAAATATGCGCTCCTGCCTTTGCGAGGAACAAACCCTTCGTGGACGAACCGATCCGTGGGTAATCCACTGAGCGCTAAGGCGCTGATTCCTGAGCTGGGCCCAGGAATGACGGAGACCGGGACCTGCGCGTGTCGGGCAGCCTGAACCATGGCAAAGCCCGGGTCAGAAATCCCAGGCATACCGGCATCGGAGACAAAAACAACCTCGGATGTCTGCGCCGCTGCCAACACTTCGTCAATGACCGAGCTTTCCGAGTGCTCGTTGGCCACCACAAAACTGGCGTGGCACTCCACGCCAAGGAGGGAGAGCAGTTTCTTCGTGACCCTGGTGTCCTCGGCAACAATCACATCGGCTGCAGCCAGTGTTTCCTTGAGTCTGGGGCTTGCATCCCCGATGTTGCCGATCGGTGTGGCAGCGAGGATCAGCATGGCTTCATTGTGTCAGCTGTGCGCGAAGTGCTGCGGTGTCCGTCACCGGTAGCGCACACGTCCCCCGTTCACACAGATATGCCGTGGGAGTGCTGGCCGCTAAGCGACCCTCCATGATCGTGCATCCCACATCGAGAAACTCTGCCGCTTGATGCGGGGTGACAACGAGCGACAACACCCCCGCCGGGTTCCACGACCGTGCCAGTGCAGAGAGCTCGCTCTCTCCCTCTCCCACCACCACGAGTTCGCGCTCCGGGGCAGAAAACTCCGCAACAAAGCGCAAGACGCCGCCCGTCCCCAGGGGCTGCTCCACAGCGTGAGAGAGATAGGGAGAAACATAGGTCAGGGCTTTTTCTCGCAGGTGGGGAGCGGAGGTGAGGTGAGAGAGACGAAGCAGGGCGAGTGCCATCAGGCTCGCACCGGAAGGGCTGGCGCCTTCGGAAATATCCCCGGGGCTCAGACCCGGCGTAGCTAACCCGTGGGCCACTAAAACAGGGTCGACCCCTTCGTGATCGCCCTCCATGGCGAGTGCTAACAGGGTTGCTGCCTGATCAACGTAGATCGCTTTACCCAGCGCGCACCCCACCTCCAGCAGACCGAGGGCAAATCCACCGTAATCCTCCAAGGTGGCAGGGGCAGAACTTGCACTCCCCTCTCGGGAGAGCCGGAGCAGACCAGTGGCCGACAGATGGTTGTCCCAGAGCCACCGGGCAAGTTCCTCGGCCGCTTCGCCGGGGTTGCCAGGAACTCCTGCCCGGTGGGCAGCAGCGAGTGCTTCCAGGGCAAGCCCGTTCCAGCCGGTAAGGATTTTTTCATCGAGCGCCGGTGGCGTTACTCGCTCACGCGCAGCGGCACCAAGGAGGTAGTACCCGCCCTCACTAGGGCGTCCATCGATTTGGCTTTCACTATCTTGCCCGCTGGCGAAGCCGGTCCCCGTCGAGAGATGGTGGGTGAGAAACGACACAAGGGATCCAGCGGTTTCGAGGTCACCGATTCTCGAATAGGCCAGGAGCAGCCCTGCGTTATCAACCAGCATCCGCTCGTAATGTGGGTCACTGAAATCCGCGTTAGTGGAATAGCGAAAAAATCCCCCCTCCACTTCGTCATACAAATCAGAGTTGACATAGGTGGCGAGAGTGCGTTGCACCACTTCTGACGAAGCCCCCGGAACGAGCTCCCCGTAGCTGAGGAGGAAATTGAGCACCGGGGCGAGCGGAAATTTCGGCGCCGTGCCGAAACCACCGGCCACCGGGTCTTCCTGGTGGCCAATTTGTGCAACAACCGCGGCGAGGTCCTCCCTCGAGGGCAACGGGTGGGTCTCGCGCGCAATCGCGCTTCGGGCCTCCCCGAGGGCTTTCACCAATCCAGCAGACGAGTGGGTCACCTCGTCGCGGTTCTCCCGCCACGCCTGCGACACAGCGTTAATGACGCGAGGGAAGGAGGGCAGACCCTCTCTGGGTTCCGGGGGCAAATACGTCGCAGCGTAAAAGGCCTTGCCCGTCGGTGTAGCAAAGATGGTGAGTGGCCATCCCAACTGGCTGGTGAAAGCAGCTGCCTGTGCGAGATAGGTGGCATCCACATCGCCGTGTTCTTCTCTATCGACCTTGATGGAGACAACGCTTTCGTTCAGCAGTGTTGCGATTTCCGGGTCATCAAAACTCTCCCTGGACATCACGTGACACCAGTGACACGTGCGATAGCCAATAGAAATCAAAACTGGAACGTCCCGACGAATTGCCTCGGCAAATGCCTCTTCGCCCCAGGGATACCAGTCCACTTCTTGGTGGGCGTGGGATTGGAGATAGGGGCTTACAGCCCCCGCCAAACGGTTGGTCTGGCGATTACCAGTTGCCATCATCGGGGTGGGTTCCAACCCTCCGACCCGAATCCATCGCAACCATGGCCGTCATATCTTCTGCATCCAGCGCAAAGTTGAAGACGTCCAAGTTTTCTGCCATCCGCTCTTTCCGAACGCTCTTGGGGAACACGATTACCCCTTCTTGCAGGTGCCAGCGCAACACCACCTGTTGGATGGTTTTGTCATGCTTCGCGGCAATCTCGTTCAATCCTGGCAACTCGGCGAGCTCATATTTTCCCTGACCCAGAGGGCCCCAGGCTTCGGTCAGGATGCCTTTTTCTTCCCCGAAGGCGCGGACCTTGCGCTGTTGGAAAGCGGGGTGGAGTTCCACCTGGTTGATGGCGGGAACGATGCTTCCGGCGTCAAGAATTTTCTCTAAGTGCTCAGGTTCAAAGTTGGAGACCCCTACGGCTTTTGCGAGACCCTGGGCGGCGAACTTCTCCATGTCCAACCAGGTCTCGACATACTTTTCCCGAAGAGGCGCTGGCCAGTGAATCAGGTAGAGGTCCACGTAGTCAAGACCGAGCAATTCCAGCGAGGTGTCTAGGGCCTTCGCCGCGCTGTCGCTGCCCTGATCCGAGTTCCACAGCTTGGTGGTGACAAAGAGTTCTTCGCGTGGAATACCACTGGCAGCGATGGCGCGGCCAACGGCTGCTTCGTTGAGATAAATCATGGCGGTGTCGATGTGGCGATAGCCGACCTCAAGCGCATCGAGGACGACGCGTTCACACTCGTTATCCTCAACTTTGAATACGCCAAGCCCGAGTTGCGGGATCTGATCCCCAGTGTTGAGGGTTAAGCACAGCTGGTTTGCGGGAGTTTTCATAGTGCTATCCTCACACGTTTTCATTCACTAAAGAAAGCAGAAGGAGGAGGCAGCAGTGCTGCCTCCTCCTCTAACGCTGGTGTGGCTGTTGATGCTACTTCGAAGAAGTCGCGTTGACTTCGTAGGAAGTGTTAGTGGATTCGAAGAAGTTCACCAACTGCAACGTGTCGTTCGCGGTGGCCATCCACTTTGCAGGGTTCGAGACGTTGTATTCGGTCTCAAAGCCCAGCTCTTCCAAACGACGGTCCGCCAAGTACTTCACGTACTGGTTGATGTAGTTGGCGTTCAGCCCGAGGATCCCACCAGGAAGCAGGTCGTGGTTGTACGCCTCTTCCATCTCCACCGCGTCAATGATCATCTGGCGAATTTCCGCTGCGAACTCAGGAGTCTGCAGATCGGGGTTTTCTTCCAAAACGGTCAGAATCAGGTTGATTCCAAACTTCAAGTGGAGGCTCTCGTCCCGGACAATCCAGTCCACGAGGGATCCGAAGTTACGCAACAGGTTGCGCTGGCGGAAGCTCAGAGCAACCATGAAGCCTGAGTAGAACCAGATGCCCTCGAGGATGACGTTGTAGGCAACGAGGTTGCGCACGAAGTCTTGCTTACCTTCGGTGGTGGTGATATCGATGGTTTCTTCCGTCATCCGCTGGATGAACTTGACCTCAAAGTCTTCCTTGCGGGCCATCGAAGGAACATCAACGTGGGAGGCGTAAGCCTTTTCGCGGTCGATGGGGAAGGTTTCCAGCACATATTCGAAGCTCATGCAGTGGTTGGCTTCTTCCCACATCTGCTTGGCGAGGTAGAGGTGCGCCTCGGGAGCGTTGATGTAGGGGTAGACACCGAAGGCGAGGGCCTTGTTGACCAACAGCTCGCTGGGGTTGAAGTAGCTCATCAAGAAGGTAATGGCGTGACGTTCTTCATCCGTCATCTTCTTGAAGTCTGCGATGTCCTCGCCCAACTGAATTTCGTTGGGGAACCAGGTGTTGGCAACAGCCTGGTCGTAGAGGTCCATGGCCCACTGGTATTTCACGGGCTTGAGAAGAAGTCCTTCTTGTACGCCCTGTCCGAGAATGCCCATTACGTGCTCCTTAGTTCGTGTTGATGAGGTAGTTGTTGAGGTTTTACTGGCAGCTGTCGCACTGCAACAGATCCATGGGGTCCACCGGCACGGAGTAACCCCCGACGGTGGTGTCGGTCATCGAATCCATTACTCGCCTGCCTTCGGTGCGCCGCCGAAACCGAAGCCCTTTTTCGGGCTTGCGGCTGCCGCAACTGGCTCCGCAGCGCTCGTGGATCCAAAGCCCTTCTTGGGGGCGGAGGAACCCGAGCCGTTGATCTGCTCTGACTTGTTGACCTTTACCGTGGACTGCTCTGCCGTATGACGGGGCTTCATGTGCAGGTAATAGGTGGTCTTCACGCCGCGCTTCCACGCGCCGGTGTAGATAGACATCAGGTCATCGATGTCCCTGGTTTCCAGATACATGTTGCGGCTGATCGCCTGGTCAATCCATTTCTGTGCTCTGGCTGCCACCTCAAGGAACGAGTAGGGCGAGAGCTGGAAGCTGGTTTTGAAGGTTTCCTTCATTTCAGCGGGAATCGAGTCGATGTTCTGGATGTCACCCTGGTTGCGAAGAATGTCCTCACGGGTGGATTCCCAGAGGCCGCGCCGACGGAGTGCTTCCACCAGGTTGCGGTTGACTTCCAAGAACTTACCCGAGCTGGTTGAGCGGCTAAAGATCTGAGAGAACTGTGGGTCAAGTCCCGGAGTTGTTCCAGCAACAAGCCCGATGGATGCTGTTGGAGCGATAGCCATCAGGGTGGCGTTACGCATACCGCCCTTGACTTTCTCCCGCAGACGATCCCAGTCCAGACGCGTAGTCCGGTTGACCTCGACGGGAACGCCGCGGTCCGCTTCGGTCATGTCCACGGTGTCGAGAGGAACAATCCCCTGCGACCAGCGTGACCCTTCGAAGTTGGCGTAGGAACCGCGCTCCACAGCGAGGTTCGCTGACTCATCAATGGCCGCATAGGACACATGCTCCATGATTTCGTCGATGAGGTCGTAGGCCTCTTCGCTTTCATAGCTGTGGCCAAAGCGCTCGATCACATCAGTGAAGCCCATCACGCCGAGACCCACGGCGCGGTTTTGTTCATTTGAGTAGTCGGCCTCGGCAACGCTGGAACGAGTGATGTCGATCAGGTTGTCGAGCTGGCGGACCGCAACGCGAGCGCTCTCTTCGATTTTGACCCAATTCATCTTGCCATCCACCACGTGCTGGGAGAGGTTGATGGAAGCGAGGTTACAGACCGAGACGTTATCCACGTCTTGCGGCAAGCAGATCTCCGTACAGAGGTTGGAGAGGTGGATGGTGCCGGAGTTGTTGTTGATGGCACGGTTGTTGATCGTGTCTTTCCAGGTCAGCCACGGGTGGCTGGAGCCCTGCAGAGAAACGAGGATGGCTTTGAACTGCTCCTTGGCGCCCATTTTCTTGAACATGCCGAGCTTGCCGGCTTCTGCCATTTCGACATATTCCGCATAGCGCTTGGAGAAAGCCGAGCCATAGAGCTCGTTGAGGTCGGCGACCTCGAGGGGGTCAAAGAGATACCAGGGCTCATCGTTTTCGACGCGCTTCATAAATTCATCAGAAATCCACACGGCGGTGTTGGCCGTGCGGGTGCGACGGTAAGGATCTCCAGAGTTCGCGCGAAGGTCGAGGAACTCGGGGAAATCCATGTGCCAGTTCTCCATGTAGAAGCACAGTGCTCCAAACTTCTTGCCGCCACGGCTCACGGCACGGAGCACCGAGTCAATGGTGTGCATGAAGGGGATGGGGCCGGTCGAGCTGGTGTTGTTGGAGCGGATGGGGGAACCTTGCGCGCGCAACTTGGTCACGGCCAGCCCGATCCCACCGGTGCCCTTGGTCAGCCACATGACATCGCGAGTGGTCTTCGCGATGTGCTCAATGTCGTCCTGCATTTCCATAACGAAGCAGTTGGCAAGCTGGGGGTAGCTGGTGCCACCGTTAACCAGGGTGGAACCGGCTGCCAAATATTCGAGCTTCGACATCTTTTCGTAAAACGTCAGCGCGTGCGTAGTGGGGTCTTTTTCGTTCAAAGACAGGCCCATGGCGATCCGCATCCAGAAGTACTGGGGAACCTCTAGGGGGTCACCGTTGCGGCCTTTAACGCCGTAGCGGTTGTTGAGGGTGACAACACCGATGTACTTGAAGAGGTCATCACGGCTGGGCTCCAGGGCCGCTGCGAGGGTGTCGAAATCAAACATCTGGACGAGACGCTCGTCCAGCAGACCTTCCTCAACCCCGCGCCTCACGTTTTCTTCAAAGTGCTGAACGTGCAGGGCTTTGAGCTCTTCGGGGGAGGTGTAGTCGCCGAGGACACTCTTGTAGATGGTCTTCACCAGCAGGCGGGCTGCAACAACATCGAAAGCAGGGTCATCCTTGACGTTCTGCAGAGCGACCTGAATGACCGCCTCGTCGAGCTGCTGGGTAGTGATGCCATCGAAAAGTGTCAGTTCCAGCTCGCTGGCGATCTGGGTCACCCAGGCAATGGAGTCTTCCAGACCTTCCGCCACGCGCTCGATGGCCAAGTTTATTTTGTTAGCGTCGTAGGGCTCTCGCTCACCGTTGCGCTTCACCACCATGATGCTCATTTTTTTCTCCTCTGCGTTTCCCTCTGGGGACCACTATTTTTCGGCTATTTGATTATTTTTCTGTCCCGCACGGTGCTCAGAGGGCACTTTTCTTTGTGACAGCTTGACCACTATATATGCCGGTCCTGACAAATCCTAGACACCATATCTTGTGGGCGTGTCATCCACAGCTGTGGACAACTTCGCGGGGTTATCCACAGGCCGGGGCATATTTTTACTCGCCCAATGGCCACTGTTTCAGGCACCTCTGACACCCCCGCCCGGCAATAGGCTGGTCAGACTGTGAAAAAGTATGCTGACCTGTTGAAAACTCGGGGTGTCGCCGCGATTATTTCCGCACAGCTCACCGCCAGGCTTCCCTCCGGGATGCTGTCCCTGGCCTACCTTCTCCACATCGAGCACATCTTTGATTCTTATGGCCTCGCAGGCCTCGTGCTCGCCGCCACCAGCCTGGGGCAAGCACTGGCAGGCCCCCTCACATCGCGCTGGATGGGCTACTGGGCCATGCGGCCGGTCATCACCCTCACGATCGTCGTATCTTTGCTGGCCATGGCAGGCATTGCGTTTGGTCAGTTCCCCCTCGGTGGATATATCGCCATCGGCTTTATCGGCGGTCTTTCGACCCCGCCCATCCAGCCCGCAGTTCGCACGATCTACCCCACCATGGTGAATTCCAAACAACTCACCCCGCTATTTTCCCTCGACGCTTCAGCCCAAGAAATCATCTGGATTGCGGGGCCGGTGATCACCACCTTTGTTGCCACACAAATTTCCACCACCTGGGCCATCATGGTCGCCGGGGTTTTCCTTATCGGGGGCGGAGCGTGGTTCCTTTCCTGCCGCGAGGTTGGAACGGTCACCATCCCCCCTAGTCGAAGCAAACTGGGCGTGGTGTTGAACAAGCCAGCGGTTCTGCTTGCGACCGTGGTCGGATTCCTTCTCATCGGCGCGGCCGCTGCCGTCGAGGTCGCCGTTGTATCGGTCTTTGGTGAGCAGGGAGCTCAGGCAGGGTATGTCTTGGCTATTTGGGCCTTTGGCTCCATCATCGGCGGGCTAGCGCTGGGGGGACTTCCCATTGGGCCCTGGGCACTAGCGACCAGGATGGCCGTTGTCTTCATCGGAATTGCGCTGGCGGGCCTCATCCTGGACTTCTGGTGGATCTCCTTCGCACTGCTCATCGCTGGAGCAGGAATCGCCCCCGCTCTAGCCGTGATGTTCGCGATCGTGTCTTCGAGTGTGAAGTTCTCCGAAACTGCCGAGGCTTATGGCTGGATGGGTTCGGGCCAACTGGTGGGCGCGGCACTGGGTTCCGCTATCGCGGGGTTTGCCATCGATGGTTTCGGATCGCTCGGGGGTTTCCTTGCCGCAGCGTGTTTCGCGCTGCTCGGCACCATCGTGGCCAGTGTTTTTGTGAAGGCCCACCCCGACCTTCGAGGAAAAGATCCCTCCCCCATTCCGGACACGGTTCCTATCGCCACCATCGCTAGCGAGCCCTAAGAGCTCTGCGCGGGGCTAGTTGAGTGGGTCGCCTAGAGCGCCCAACGCGTATTCCTCGGCGGTCATCTGCGCTTTGCGGTCCCTGGCATGTTCACTGTTGAAAGCATCGGTGCCATCAATGCCGCACACATCGAGAATGTCTCTCGCGCCACCGGGGTGGGAATCAATCCAGGCGGTGAAGTCATACACAACACCGTCAATCACGCTCCAGCACCTTTCAGCGTTGGCGTTTTGGGCAACCAGCTCCATCGTGTAAACGGCTGGCGCAGACTCAGGGACCGACGCTGCGATGGGCTCAGCCGGGGTTGATTCCACCTGGCCAGAAGTCTCGGTTGGCGCACTCACCTCTTGTGCAATACGAGGCTCCCAAGTGGCGGCAGCGCCGGAGTGGCCTGCCAACACGGTGAAGGTGGTCAGAACTGCCCCTAGTCCCACAACAATGACGGCAAGCGCCCGGGAAATCCATCGAACAACGGGGTTTTCCGCCCTCACTACGACAGCCCAGACCAGCGCGACCACGGCAAAACCGATGGCTACCGGAACAACATTTTCCCCGAGCTCGGCATGTTCACCTGGCGAGCCGACTCTCGATTGAAGTGCTTCTCCCGATTTCTCAGCGATAAACGCTGAAACTGCGGCCAGAAAAGAAAAGACCAGTCCCACGGGCACAAATGCCCTCCGCAGCCTCGGCACAATAATCACCAGAACCATGGTCACAACGGCAAGGGGAACCATCACCACCACAACGTGGTTAATGAGGGGGTGCAGCGGCAAGCCGGTGACAAGGTCAAATATTCCGGTAGATTCTTCAGGCATGCAGCAAGCGTAGTTTTTATCCTGCGAGCGGGCCAACAAAGGTCCCCGATGTGCCCCGGAAAAGTGCGAGGGAGTAACGCCATGAATCAGATTCCTCTTGCCCGTCGCATTCGCGCCGGGCTCGATATCGTGGCGGGGTTGACCATCGTTGCCGCCTATATAGTGCTGCTGACCGATCAGGTACAAGCGGGCACGTTCGAGCCGGGCAAGCATTTCGCCTATCTCACCAACCAGACCAGCTACTCCAACATTGTGGTGCTGTTAGCCGGCGGTTACCTCGCGTTATCCAGGCAAGCAGACACCGTGTTGTATACGACAATCAGAGCCAACTTCGTCGCCTACGCCTTCGTCGTGGGGGTTGTCTATAACGCCTTATTGCGCGGTCCGGATGACTTTGGTTTTCACAACGAAGTCACCCATGTCATCATTCCGGTGTATCTGGTCACCGATTGGGTGATGCGCAGCGCCCGACCACGCATTGGCTGGAAGACAGTCTGGATAGGTATTTCCTACCCCGTGGTCTGGGTGGGCGTAACGCTTCTCAGAGCTCCCAGTGTCGAGTGGTACCCCTACTTCTTCCTCGATCCCACAGGCCCCAGTGGGTGGGGCGGCGTGGGCATGTACGTGCTCGCGATCACGGTGGTGTTCGCGGGGCTCATTTCTGCACAAGTTGCCCGCAATCACGCCCAGGCGCGCAAGAGAGAAACCATTCCGCCTTTTTCCACCGAAACAAACGTGTCGTACCTGGAGAAGTAAACACTCCTCCAGACCACCCCATCAGTCTTGGTCAGGCTTTTTTTTCAACGTGGAAAAAACACCGAAGCCACCCCAGCCGAGCAAAACGATGGTGGCCACCCACGCCAGCGTCGCGTTTGCGTCAAAAGCTTGCTCGCGAATAGTGATCCAAAGAGCAATGGAGAGAACACCGGTAATCAGGTAGGGATTTCGCATCCCCCCATGCTAGACCGGGCAAAGAGAGTCGTGAAAGCACAGGGGTGTTCGGGAGAGCTACACTTTTGCCATGTCACAGCCCTGCATCGTTATTGCCACCTTCCAGCCCCTACCGGGAAAGACCCACGAGCTCATCGCTCTCATCGAGAGCGTGATTCCCGAGGTTCATGAGGAAGAAGGGTGCGAGCTGTATGCCCTTCACGAAGAGGTCGGTGGCTCACTGGTCATGATCGAAAAGTGGACGACCCAGGCTCACTGGCACGTCCACAACAACGCCCCTTCGGTAGCGGCCATCCACGCAGGCCTTCCCGGGCTGATTAAGGGCGAGATTGTTGTCCAGGAAATGTATGGACACGAAGTAGGAGACCCGACAAAAGATCGGCTCTAGCCAGCGGGCGCCCGGGGTGCTTGTGGATGTGTGAGAACACGCCTGAGCTACGGCGCAAAATTCCCCTCCGAAGCTAGGCTTAAGGGATGGATACCCTGTATGGTTCCGTCATTATTCGCACAGCCCAGCCTGATGAAGTCGCTGGGCTAATGGAACAATCCAGTGCTCTTTTGAGCTCTCTTTACCCGGCTGAATCCAATCACCTGGTGTCAGCAGAAGAACTCTCCGGTAGCAAAGCCGTGTTGTTGGGAGCCTTCCTCGGCGAATCCCCTGTGGGGATGATTGGTCTCGTGGACTACCGCGAGGAAGGGTATGCCGAGGTTAAACGCCTGTTTGTCTCCGAGGTGCACCGCGGCGCGGGAATCGCCACAGCACTCATGGCCGAAGTGGAAGCACTCGCCATCGAGTGGGGGCTCGGCATCGTCCGGCTGGAAACGGGAGTGAAGCAACCCGAGTCCCTCTCCCTGTATTCCCGGTTGGGCTACGTCACACGCGAAGCGTTTGGTCGCTATCTCGCGGATGAACATTCCGTCTTCATGGAGCGAACCCTCACCGCCTAGCGGTGAGGGGATACCGCCATGACTGTGACTTTGCCCAAGCTTTCTTGGGGGAATCCCCAGGCCACCCAACACGCGCTCATGATCCACGGGTTGGGGTCTTCTGCCGCCACCTGTTGGCAAGCCATGGAGGCACTGGCAGAAGAGGGGTATCACGCCGTAGCCGTCGATCTGCGTGGCCACGGTCAGGCTCCTAGAACCAGCACGTATCGAATCGCCGATTTTGCCAGCGATGTAGCGCTTGTCACCCCTGATCCTGAGGGGGCGTGGGATGTTGTCATGGGGCATTCCATCGGCGCAGCGAGCGCCGTGGTTGCCGCATCAGAGCACCCTCAGTGGACCAAAAGATTGGTCTTGATTGACCCAGCCCTGGATCTGGATGACCAGACCCGTAGCGAAGTGCTCGAAAATCAACGGCTCGGGCACTTAGTCCACGGTGTTGAACAGGTTCGCGATCTCAATCCGCACTGGCATCCACTGGATGTTCAGTTGAAAGTTCAGGCCAATCAGCAGGCAAGCCTGTGGGCCCTAGAGGCAGCGGTAAGGGATAACTCGCCCTGGAATGTGACGGCGCAGGCGCACTCTCTCACCCTCCCCGTCCACGTCATCGGCGGGGAAGAAAACCTGGGCAGCATGTTCTATGGACACGAGGCAGCCGCCATGATGGCCGCCAACACCTCCTGGAGCTATGAACTAATACCAGGTGCTGGACACAGCGTGCACCGAGATAAACCGGCAGAGACGATGAGCTCGCTTCGAAAGTTTCTTGCGACGAGCTAGCGCGACGCCGTTTTGATCAGCCCGGTCGGCGGGCTCGGGTCATTAACGATCAAGGCGATTGCTTGAGCCATCGTGGGCCGGATCACATGGTCCGCCCCTTCGACCCTCGTGGTAGTCACCCCGCGCATCCTTTCCAGAACCCTTAACCCGGCGGGGGCGAGGAAGGGGTCCCTGGTTCCATAGACCAAATCAATCGGTGCCTGAACCTGCGCAAGATCAGTCACCGTGGTTTGAGATTCGATGCACTGCTCGAGCGACAGTGTGAACGCTCGCCAGTTATCTTCCGACACCTCGATCAAATTCCGGATAGGGGACATGCGACTCAGCGCCTTCGCCCCCGCGGTGGTGAAAGATCGGTTGGCTCTCATGTAGTCATAGAGCTTTCGATACGCATCCATCTGCAAGCGCTCCAGCGGATCAAGAACGGTTTCTCCCGCCAAATACACCGGTGGTGCCACCAGCACCAGATGTCGAACAAGGTGTGGCTGCTCGGCGGCATAGCGATTAGCGATCAAGGCCCCCAAGGAATGCCCCACCACGGCGAAGGGGCCCTTGATGCGAAGCGATCGCAGTGTCGCAGCAACCGCTGCGACATGCTCCTCCAGTGTGAAATGAGCTTTCGGTGGATTAGGGGATGCCCCAAAACCCAAGAGATCGAGCGCAATCACCCGGTGGGTGTTCTGCAACAGGGGGATGGCGTGTGTGAAAGTCACCGAAGAAGAAGCAATCCCGTGGAGTAAGACCACCGTGGGGCCAGAACCGACATCCACCGCGACATGGAGGCGAGGGGGTCGATCCAACCCCAGAAACTCAGCCCATCGCATGTGAATTAGTATTCCCTACCCTTTCGGGGGCAGAAAACTTCTTGCCCCGGACTGTGGGGGTGGATAAAATTGGAGAGCCAGCACGAGCTGGCCCACCTGAAGGGGAGCGATTGTGATGCAACCACTTTCTCTTCATCTGCGCGAGGCCACCATGCGGGAGCATAAGAGTGCCGAGAGCAGTCCCTTCATTGTGGGCCTGATGGGCGGGTCCTTGACGCTCTCTGATTACACCCGATATTTGGTGAACATGGCGTGGCTCTATCGGGCACTGGAGAACCAGGTCGTGCGGGGTGTGGCAGTGGCAGGGTCCGAGGGCCTGTGGGATCCCCGCCTTAACCGGGTGGAATCGATTACCGCTGACCTGGAAAATCTGGGTGTTTCAGACTGGAGCCACACAACGAAGCCCTCGGGCGCGATGCGCAGCTACATCGAACACCTCTCAAGCCTTGGTGGCAAGAGTGACCCCCGCTTAATTGCCCACCACTACACCCGTTATTTGGGAGACCTTTCCGGTGGTCAGGCGATTGCCGCCCTGGTGGCCCGCCATTATGACGCCACCCCGGACCAGCTTTCCTTTTACCGATTCGAGGGAATCGACAATGTGGTGCGCTTCAAAGAGGAATACCGGAGGTCCCTCGATGCTGTTGCCCTGAGTGAGAAGGAACACGAGATGGTAATCACCGAAGCAAAGATGGCTTTTGCCAGAAACCAGCATGTTTTCGATGATTTAGACCACGCTGCTTAGCTATTCAATCGTTACGAAATAGCGGGCTACAACATAGCTGTTAGGCATATATTCATGCCATGACTCTTTTGCGTTTTTCTAGCGTTCTAGCCCTTGCAGCACTCGCCTTGACGGGCTGCTCAGCTG